>ERZ773224.21-NODE-21-length-204072-cov-4.964851_pt1 | contig 204072 bp, 144 predicted proteins | sample MGYA00580526_ERZ773224 | MGnify/ENA primary metagenome ERZ773224 (study PRJEB29015, sample SAMEA2737743) | human gut metagenome | biome: human gut; feature: human-associated habitat; material: faeces | place: China | collected 2012 ... | reverse complement strand
ACTAGTAGTTTATCGGTAAAACATCAGACTTCCAATCTGAAGTGGTGGGTTCAACTCCCATCTAGTGCTTTAGTTGTTGAAAAAAATCGACAAGCTAAATAAAAACACTTTAAAGTATGTAGTCAGAAATCCAATCAGCTTGAATTTTAGCTCGTGGGTAGTTCCCTTCAAAAAAAATAATATTAAATAATGGAGGGGGGGTATACGATACTTAAGGGGTGTCTTTAATAATTAAAGATTTAAAGAATAAAGAATAAAGAAAGTATCTTGTGGAACTTTCTATTACTTGGTTTAATCTAAAGTGATGTGGAGAGCGAAGCAAGTAGAGGGCAAGGGTTTTGTCCTATGAGTATGAAATTCATAAAGCACTTGTAAATATAAGTTAAGGATGTATTCTAAAGAACCTTTGAGGGTTTAGAAGAATGTGGAATAACACAGGTGTAAACCTAGGCACCCCGAAGGAAATATACACACTGGTTTAGAGGAATGTGAAATATCACAGGGGTAAACCCTGAATCGAAGTCGTCAGAATTGAAATAGTGGTGTAGAGAAATGTAAATCTCTTAAAGACTGAATAAGTGGCTGTGTCGGAACGGTAGACGAGACGGACTTAGAATCCGTTGCCAAAGGTGTGTGGGTTCAAATCCCATCAGCCACATTAACACTATTTTATAATAAAAAATATAATGTAGTGTATAAATAAATGATAGTAGTATTTGCAATTAAAGGGTTTTCATAAAACCTTTAGCTAAAAAACTGAATAAGTGGCTGTGTCGGAAATGGTAGACGAGACGGACTTAAAATCCGTTACCAAAAGGTGTGTGGGTTCAAATCCCACCAGCCACACTAACACTATCCTATGTTCACAGCATAAGGTAGTGTAAATATATACATATACATAATATTTTTAAAATTAAAAGGTTTTAATAAAACCTTCCTCCTATATATTTAAATATATATATGTATGTATAATTAGGCAAAACCCTATAACAGCTTTCGGCTTAATAACTATTATACTAAGTTTATTGTAAGATAAATTAAGCTAAGCTAAGTTATAGGGAAAGCACATAAGGCTCACCAAAAGTCTAAAAAAATAGATTAGGTGAGAATAACTTCTCCTTGTTAGTATTAGTGGTGGTGGTGGCTTAGTACCTATGAACAGATAACAAAAAAAATAATCAAACAATAACACAAAATGCCCCTGTGGAATTGAATGAGGAATGTAAATTAGATACTAAGCTACTATTCTACTAAAACTAGAGAAGATATAATGCAACTGTAGTTTATCGGAAAAACATCAGCTTCCCAAGCTGAGGTGGTGGGTTCGACTCCCATCAGTTGCTTTGACACCTAATTAAATATACACCACTTTTCAAAAAAAATAAGGTGTCAAATCACCCCAAAGTACATAATCAGTTCGGATATAGTTTAAATGAAAAACGCTTAGTAAGAGTAATAGTTAGAAACTATCTGGCTATTAGAGACAAGAGATGGGATGTCAAAGTTCCTATCCGAAATCGAGAAAAAAAGAAAGATAGAACATAAAAACAGTGCAGAAAAATTAATAAAGCAAGATGGAGGATATGTGTATAATTGGCAACAGTAACACAAAGAATAAAAAGTATAAGACAGCCTCGAGGAGGTTTAATTAGTCCAAAACTATTCAGAATAGAGAAGTTAGGGGATAGGGACAACGATGAAGTTTCGTTAAATTCACTAATAAATGGCGAAGAAAATGTAGCTCCATACATAGTAGGTACAGCTGTAGACTACTTAACAAGGTATATGTTAGGTAAATGCAGTAAGGAAATAGCCTTTGAAACGACTTTAAGAGGTTCGTGGATATTAGGAGAAACAGATATAGTAAAAGGCTTGTTGGAGGATATAACAGGACTAGATGACAAATCAATAGATTCAGCTTGTAAAGTAGTAGTTTATGATGATTTATATAGAACAGGAAGGCTTCGTATCTCGCCAGAGGAAGTATCAGCAGATAGAACTACCATACAAAACATACGACTAATGGTAAAAAGGTCGTTATTATTTTGGGAAAAATACGGTACAGTAGTCAAGCAAGGAATGACTTTTGATGGAGGTTATACCCCATTAGTTACATCTGGTGAGGGTGATTATGCAACAAAAGACACCATTTGGGAATTTAAGGTATTAAAAGGCGAACCAACGCCAAAACATACTTTACAGTTGTATATGTACTACTTGTTAGGAATACACAGCATAGAATCAGAGTTTTATACTAAAATAACACACTTAGGTATATTTAATCCAAGACTAAATAAAGTTTATTTGCTGGATATACCACAAATACCTGTAGAAACAGTAAATTATATATATAAGAATATAATGGGTTATAGTGCAGACAATTAAAAGATTAAAGGAGAAAAGATAAGAGAAATGAAGTTAATATATGTATGTTCGCCTTACAAAGGGGATATTGCAGGAAATGTAAAGAAAGCTCAGAAATACAGTAGATATGTGGTAGAACAAAAAGCAGTACCTCTAGCACCTCACTTATTATTTCCTCAGTTTGTATCCGAGGACAACGAGCGAGAAATAGCAATAGATATGAATACTGTACTATTGCAAAGATGTGACGAGCTTTGGGTGTTCGGAAGTAATTATAGTAATGGGATGTTATGTGAAATAGATGAAGCTAAAAAGTTACATAAACCAATAAAGTATTATACAGAAGATTTTAGATTAAGAGAAGCAGAAACAGAAAGAAAAGAGAAACTAGCTTAAATCGAACTTAATCTAATTTATCCATTCAATGAAATAAAATAATAAGTATAGTGTAGAATGTATTGTATAAAGTACACATAGATAATAAGAAATTAAGCAGACAGCTAAATGTCTGCTTTTTTTAATGCAACAAGAAATTTAGACACAAAGAAAAAATGAAGAAAATGAAGATTAAAATATCTTAACCTAAAACAAATCTAATAATAAAGTAGTTTATACGAAAGGTTATAAAAAAGAAAAAGAAATAGGTAAAACATAAACATATGAAAAGGGGGACATTTAACACTTAAGTAGTGAAAACAAAAGTGAGAATATATAGATGATATTATTCTATGCAATGTTTGTTTATTAATTGAGTATATGTTTATTTATATGGTTATAAAAAGGTGGTGTTATCTAAGATAAGTAAAGAGTTAGAGTTTATAGGTGGTATTGGAAACAAGTGGATAGAAAAAGGGGAAAAGTCCAGAAACTATAAGCAAGGGTATCGAGTATATAGCTCAGAGGGTATAGCTTGTGCAATAACATCACAAGGTGGAGGTCTAGGTTCATATACAGGGTTATATTTGATAGAGAAAACTAAAAAAGAGAAAGAGGTAGGTATAGAAGTAACAAATGAGGATGACAAATAGAATAAAGTTAAGTGAAGGTTTATATAAAGGGGATTGTTTAGATTTACTGAAAGATGTAGAGGACAATTCCGTTGATTTAATATGTGCAGATTTACCTTATGCACAGACTAAAAACAGTTGGGATATACTAATATCATTAGATAGTTTATGGGTAGAGTTCAAGAGGGTGTTAAAGGAACACGGTGTAGTAGTAATGTTTGCACAAGGGATGTTTACAGCAGAAGTAATGTACAGCAATCCAAAATGGTGGAAATACAATTTAATTTGGGAAAAGACCCAAGTTACAGGGTACTTAAATGCGAAGAAAATGCCATTAAGAGCCCACGAAGATATGTGTGTATTTTACGATAAAAGAGCGACATACAATCCTCAGAAGACAGAAGGACACGAGAGAAAGGTGAGCAGTGCAAGTAGTAAAAGGAATAGTAAGATGTCAAAAAACTATGGTGCATCAATAGCAACCTCATATTCCAGTACAGAGAGATACCCTCGTTCAGTTTGGAAGTTTTCTAAAGACACTCAAAAGAGTAAGCTACACCCAACACAGAAACCAGTAGCATTGTTAGAGGAAATAATAAAGACATATTCGAATGAAAATGCTTTAGTGTTAGACCCTTGTGCAGGAAGTATGACAACAGCAATCGCAGCACTAAATACAAATAGAAAGTTTATTTGTATAGAAAAAGACGAGGAATACTTTAAAAAGGGAAAAGAAAGAGTTGAGAGTAGGATAGCAGAGTTAAGTGAACTTGCTAAAAACACTAATATTTTAAGTAACATCAATATAATAAATAACTTGTCTAACGACACACAAGACAAAGAGTGTAGTAATAAACAACCTTTTATACTATCAGGAGAAAAAGCAGAAGAATTTCTTGGTTTAGACAATAGCAATTATTTAAAGACAATAGAAAAGTATGCAAAGCATATATCAACAGGACAAGAAGATTACATAGAAAGAAAGCTAGATACAGATATGGACATAAAAGCAGACATAGAAGCAGACATAGAAACAGACATAGAAAAAGATAATAAAAATGAAGTTAATACGAATAAAGAAATAGAAAGTGAGTTTAAAAGGGTCAAGCGAGTAGAGATATAAAACAAACACTATAAGATTGATTATGAGAGGTATAAAAGAAGTTTAAAAGAGTAGTTCAAGAGAGAAAAAGAGAAAGAGAAAGAGAAAGGAAAGTAACTAAAATGACAGATAGAAAATACAATGAATTATTGAAAGCATATATTAAGGAAAATAAAGCTGTTCCAGGTGGCTATGTAATATATAATGAACTTCCATTAGGTAATTGGTATGTAGAGAAAGTCCTAAGTAATCCTATAGAGATAGGTAAGGAATTAACAAAACTCAAAATGCCAGTAATGTTATCGTGGGTAGATGAACGATGGATGTATAAATACAAGTTAGTAAAGCAGTATTATGTTGAAAACAAGCTATTTCCGACAACAAGTGTAAGCTATAAGGGAGAGCAAATAGGTACTTGGTTAAGGACACAAATTTCTAAATACAAAGAAGGAAAGTTGTTAAAGTATAGAAGGAGAAACTTAGTAGAACTAGGTGTATTAGATGATGTGCTACCATACAAAAATAAGCACGACTGTGAAGAAGTATATAGTTTAATAGAGGAATATATACAAAAATATGAGGTTATACCTAATAAAAGTTCTATGTACAAGTGTAGATATGTAGGTAACTGGGTATGTGCACATAAAATGATGAAGAACGCTAAGCTGTTAAATAAAAAGGAATTAGAAGCCTTAGATATATTTAACAAAACCGTAATAGATACCCTAACAGGAGTGTGGGAAAGACATTTAAACGATTTGAAAGTTTATGTAGAGAAAGAAAAAAGAGTACCTGAGATAGGCGAGTACATAGCCAAAGACGGAAAAGATATAGGTTTGTGGCTAGTAAATCAAAAGAAATTATATGAAACAGAGGGTAACAGCAGAAGTCAGTTAGAAGAAAGGGTTACAGAAGTCTTAAAAGGAATAGGAATAGGAACTGGAACAGGAGTATCAGAAGAAGAAGTGGAAGAAGGAGAAATAGAGCTAGTAACTAAAGATAACTATTCAAGTGTGTTAGAAAGTTTATTAGATGATTATGAACAGGACAAAGACACTAATGATACTAAGGTGAAAGTTGAAGAAAATGAAGCCAAAAAGGAATCCAAAGAAAATAAAAATAACTATTCTACTATAAAAAATGATATGGATATGGATATAGAGCTTTTAAAAGAGGTTTATACAGAGAGTAAGACAAACTCAGATATATTGACTAGTCTAAGCGAAATGGGTTTAACAAAGCAGTTAGAGGAAGTATATATTTGGTACAAAAATTACAATACAACCCTAGAATTTATGTATTTATATAAGCAATTACCAATAAAGGGAATTACATATAAAGGTTTAGATATAGGAAGTTGGGTAGATGAGCAGAGAGAGTATATACTCAAAGATATGCAAAAGAATAATACAGTAAGAGCAACAAAAAAAACAAGCTCACAAGTAGATACAAGCCTTACTAGTACGAATAATATAGATAAGCCTACAAGGTTAGACAATGTAAGAAGAAAGAATTTAATTGACTTAGTAACAGAGAAAATAAGACTTGATTGATTAAATAAATAAATAAAAGCAGTTAAGTTTATAAGCTCCTATGCAAAAATAATACAGAATAAAGAAAAGAATAGAACATAAGAAAAAAGCAATATAAGTAGGTAGTTAGTTAGTTAGATAGATAGATGGATAGACAGACAGATATATAGAAAGGAGGGGTTATTCTTTAATGGATAAATTATTAGGAAATGAAAAGAAGAATTACAGTTTATTACAGGAGTATATAAAATTAAATAAGAAGTTTCCAAACTATACAGAAGTTTATAAGGGAGTTCAATTAGGTGTTTGGTTTGTGGATTGTGTATTGGAGAATAAAAAATGGATTAATGTATACATAAATAAATTATTAGAAGGTTCTAGTAATACATTTAATGAAATAAAATGGGAATGTTATTACCAAGTAGTAATTATACAGTTTTTAAATATAGGAAATAAAAGTACGCTAACGATAGCCGAAAGAAAGGATGGTAGTAAATGGGTATACAGAGGACTAAGTATAACAAATTGGTTATATAGACAACAGTACGCATATAATCATTGGAGACTAAACTATGCTAGGTCAGAGAAATTAAAAAAAAATAAACAATCGTTTATTGGAATTAGGAGCACCTGCATTAATAGATACTTTTATAGAAAATGAGAGTGTAGTAGAGGAAAACAACGACAACGAAAATATTACTACTAATACTACTACTACTAATACTACTAATACTACTACTACTACTATTAACCCAAAAGGAAATGATAATAGCTACAATAGACAGCAACAAGAAATTGAGCTAAAACAGAATACTAGAACTAAACAAATAGGGGTAGTTGAAGCCAAAAAAGAGGAAAAGGAAAAACTTTTAAGTTGGGATGACAAGTGTTTATTGGTACAAAAATATTTATCAGAGAATAAGGGTGAGTTACCTAGCAAAGATGCGTATTATTATGGATTAAATGTTTATGAATGGATAGAGACACAAAGAAATAGGAATACACAATGTACAATAACTGAGGAACAGAAGCAAAAATTAGCTAAACTAGGTATAATTGGGGTAGATAATTGGAACATTAAATATAATGTATTAAAGAAGTATATTACTGAATATCAAACTTTACCTAAAAATTCAACAGAATATGCAGGGTTAGATATAGGTAAGTGGTGGCAAGTACAAAAGTATAGCGATTTATCTAAACCAAGGGCAGAAAAGATAAGAGCCATAGAAGGGTTTCTTAATCAGCAAGAACTTAAATGGGAAAGAAATTACAAGTTAGTGCAGGATTATATTAAACAATACGGTGTTCTACCAAGTAAAAACACTAAATATGCCAATGTATCTATAGGAAGATGGCTTACAAACCAACACGAATTAGTCAAAGAGGATAATCTAGCACCAGATAGGTTTGAGAAGATAAAAGAATTAGATACTTTTTTGACCAAAGAACAGAAAGCAGATTATGAAAATCTAAACCTATTAGAAGAATATGTAAGGTTATATGGAAATAGACCACATACAGGAGAGGTATATAAAGGTGTAGACATAGGTACTTGGTTTAATAGACAGATAAGAGAAGCAAGAGAAAAACCTGATATTATAGCAAGGATAATTTTATTAAGGATTTTAGATGGAAATACTATTACAAGTGATAAAAGTAAAAATCCAGAAGAAAACAGATGGAATACATATTTTTCTAAATTAGAGGAATACACTAATGTAATGAATAAACTACCTAGAGCAAATACAAAATATGATAACTTATATATAGGAAGGTGGTTGGTCGAAAATAAAAGATTGTATAACAATAAAATGTTACCTGAGCAAAACAAAATGAAATTAGAAGGATTAGGTGTATTTGATAGTGTAATAGTTAGATGGGAAAGGATGGTCAGTTTGTTAGACGAATATATGGCAGTAAGTAACGGGAAGATACCAGATATAAATGTTAGGTTTAAAGGAAGGGCTTTGGGTGAATGGTTTTCAAAGCAACGAGAATATATTACAGCTGAAAAACTACATCCACATAGAAAACGAGTATTAGAGGATTTAGGTCTGACACCCACACAGTTAAAATATAATAATCCACCTAGTTATAGTTTGGTATGGGAAAAAGATTTTAAGGTATTGGGTGACTTTATAGCAAGATACAAAAGGTTACCAAAGGTAACAGAACAGTTCAAAGAAGTAAATATAGGAAATTGGTTAAGTACACAAATAAGCACTTATAATAACAAGACACTCAATCAAATACGAAAAAAGCAGTTGTATCAGTTGCTTAGTTTATTAGACAATATTTCAGTTACTAAAGAGAGGATAACTAAGGAAGTAATAAAAACTTGGGAAGAAAATTATGAAATATTAGATAGGTATGTAACTAAGTATAAATGCTTCCCTATTGCAAATACACTTAATGACCCTAGTTTTGATTCTTGGGTATCAAATCAACTGTATCGATATAACACAGACACAATGCCAGATGAAACACATAAATTAAAGTTTAAGCAATTATTAGTAAAAGCAAATTATATCAAGGTAGATTTATACAAGGGGAAAGTAATTAGAGATGTTAATACGCTCAAGTGGGACAATAAGTGTGAAATAGCCAAAGAGTTTATAAGGGAATTTGAGAGATACCCACGAAAGATAGAAAAGTACAAGGACAACAACATTGGCGATTGGTTTAACAGAAATAAGAAAGAGTATAATCAAGGAAGGTTATCCGAAGAAAGAAAAGCCAGTTTCAGAGAAGTTCTAGCAACCCTACCACCAGAGAAAAGGCAAAATTTAGTGGTAACTAAAATATAAAAAAGATAAAAAAACAGATAAGAATATAGAGAAAAACAGAAATAGATAGAGAAATAGAGATAAAATATCCTCCTTATGTGTAGACTAAAGTTTAAGATAAGAAGAAGTAGTAGTAGTAACTATACTAAACTAAAGATAACACAAAAGGGGGACATTTATTACTTAAGGGGTAGCTATCGAAAAAAGCAGAAAAAATACAATGATGTGAATATTGTTTGTTTGGACAATGTTTATTAAAGCATATATGTATCTGCCTGTATATTCTATAGCAAAAGAATTAAATGGACAAGAAGCAAACTAACCAAATAATTAAGAAAAAAATAATTAAACAAGTAAGTGTGTATGTAGGTATTTGGTTAGTTAGTTCATTAGCTAGAAAGGAGAAAAGAGAAAAAAGAAATGAAGGGTTTAACAGAAGAAGAAGTAAAAACTTCTAGGGAACAGTACGGGACAAATGCAATTCCAGATTCTGAGCCGACAACCTTTTGGGACGAGTTCAAAGAAACATTTAGTGACCCAATGATAAAGGTATTATTGGGAATAGCAGTTCTAATGTTAATAATGTTTTTCTTTGGGTATGCTGAAATTTATGAACCGTTAGGTACGATAGTAGCAGTATTAATAGTAGCTACAGTATCAGCAAAGACAGGCGTAGCAAGTGACACAAAGTACAGAGAACTGAAAAACAGTACCAAAAAGGACACCTGTAAAGTTTATAGGGACAATGAAGTAAAAGTAATTGATGTAGACGATGTAGTAGTAGGAGATAAAGTCTTACTACAATCAGGAGATAAAATCCCTGCTGATGGTATATTAGTTGAAGGTGATTTAAGAGTTGATAATTCAGCTTTGAATGGTGAAGCTGAGGAATGTAAAAAATTTGCTACTGATATTTCTACTAAGATGGCAGATGACATTACTGGTGATACATTTGTAGATAAATATTCCCTTTTCAGAGGTGCTGTTGTTTTTGACGGTACAGGGGTTTTAGATGTTAGAAAAGTCGGCTTAAAAACAATGATGGGTAAGATGGCTGAGGAAATGCAAGAAGACGAACCCGACTCACCATTAAAGGTAAAGTTAGCAAAGTTAGCAAAGCAAATCTCTACCTTTGGTTACATAGGAGCAGGTGTAATTTCAGTATTGTACTTAATTTCATATGTAATTAGTGCAGGAAGTTTATCAGCATATTTACAGCAAGGATTTCCAACTGTATTAGAGAGTATAGTAAAGGCAGTATCTTTAGCAGTAGTAATTATTGTATGTGCAGTACCCGAAGGATTACCTCTAATGATTTCGTTAGTATTAATGCAGAATACAAGTAAAATGCTAGACCACAATGTATTGGTTAGAAAGGCAGAAGGTATTGAGACAGCAGGGTCATTAAATATTTTATTTAGTGATAAGACAGGGACAATTACAAAAGGACAGTTAGAAGTAGTAGATTTCTTTACAGCAACAGGAGAAAATCCAAGTGAAAGTGAAGAAGTAAAGGAATTATTAGGTATTGGAATTTCAAAGAATACAGCTTCGATGTTCACTGAAGGGAAAGTAATTGGAGGAAATGCTACAGACCAAGCCTTATTAAAGTATATAGGAGAAGCTAAATTTAACGAATTAAATGCAAATGAAAAATATGCAGTTACAGAAAGTCAAGGATTTAATTCAGCAAATAAATTTAGTCAAGTATACCTAGAGGGACTAGGAAAAACATTTTATAAGGGTGCACCAGAGCGTTTATTAGAAAAAGCTAAGAGGGGCATTCATAGTATAAATAATGAGGTAGAAATAAACCTTGAAAGTATAAATGCAAAGATAAATGAACTTGCATCTAAGGCTATGAGAGTAATAGCAATAGGATATTCTAATAGTCCAATGACAGAGAATACAATCAATGATGATGTTGTATTAATAGGTTTTGTTGCAATCAGAGATGATGTAAGACCCGAAGCAAGGGAAGCAATTAAGGAAGTACAGGAAGCTGGAATACAGGTTGTAATGATAACAGGCGATAGACTTGAAACAGCTGTAGCAATAGCTAAGGATGCAGGTTTATTAGCCAGCGAAGGAGATTTAGCTCTCACATCACAAAACTTAAAGACAATGAGTGATGATGATATAAAGGCTGTACTACCAAATATTAGGGTAATTGCAAGAGCCTTACCGACAGATAAATCAAGAATGGTAAGAATATGCCAAGAAATGAATTTAGTAGTAGGTATGACAGGAGATGGTGTAAATGATGCACCAGCTTTAAAAAGAGCAGATGTAGGTTTTGCAATGGGAAGTGGAACAGAAGCAGCCAAAGAAGCAGGAAAGATAGTAGTATTAGACGATAACTTCAAGTCTATAAAGGATGCAATTTGGTATGGAAGGACAATATATCACAATATATTAAAATTCTGTAAGTTCCAGTTAGTAATTAATGTAGCAGCCGTTGTAGTAAGTGCGATAGCACCATTCTTTGGAGTAGATGAACCACTTAAAGTAACGCATTTGTTGTTTGTAAACCTAGTAATGGATGGTTTAGGAGCAATGATGTTAGGGAATGAGCCAGCATTAGAAAGCTATATGAAAGAAACCCCAAGAAGACGAGACGAAAGTATTGTAAGTAAAGCTATGTTGGGACAGATAGTAACAATGGGTGTATGGCTTACAGTATTAAGTTTTGTATTTTTAAAGCTACCACTTTTTGATAAATTATTTACTTCAAATGAGCAGAAGCTAACAGCCTACTTCGTATTGTTTATATGGAGTGCTTTATTTAATGGTTTTAATGTTAGAGATGATAAGTTTGCTATATTTAGAGGATTAAAAGAAAATCCAGACTTTATGAAAGTATTACTCATTATAGTAATAGTGCAAGCAATCATTGTAAATGCAGGATTGATACCATTAGCACCGTTTAAGTGGTTAGGCGAAATGTTTAGTTGCGTTCCATTTGGTTTATCAGGTTGGTTAATAGTAATACTTTTAAGTTTTACAATGATACCTGTAGATATGCTAAGAAAAGCAGTAATGTCAAAAAAGTAAAAAAAGAAAGCAAGAAAAGACAAACAAACAGACAAACAAACAGACGAAAAAGAGAGGTAATAGAAGAAAGTATGTCAATTAACCGAGAAAAAGGAAATAAGATTAATCTAACAAAGTTAGTACCTAGTTTAAAAAAAATTAGATTTTGTTTAGGTTGGGATATTAACAAGTATGATAGTAATAGCGAATTTGATTTAGATGGTTCTGCCTTCTTATCTTCAAACGGAAAGAGCGAAGAAAAAGATTTTATTTTTTATGGTAATACAACACATCCAAGTGGTGCAGTTGAATATGCAGGAGATAATAGAACAGGTGAAGGCGATGGAGACGATGAATCAATCACAGTAAATTTAAACAAATTACCAGAAAGTATTGATAAAATTACATTTGTAGTAACAATTTTTGAAGCAGAAAAGAGATTACAGAACTTTGGTATGGTTGAACACGCATATATTAGAGCTGTAAATGAAGAAACAAATGAAGAAGTGTTTAGATTTGACTTATCCGAAGATTTTTCAACAGAAACAGGAGTAAATGCAGGAGAACTTTATAAGCACAACGGCGAATGGAAGTTTAATGCAGTTGGTTCAGGCTTTAGAGGTGGCTTAGCTGAATTTATGAAACAGTTTGGTTTATCAGCTAATTAGTCTTTTATAAAAGAATAGAAAAAAAGAACTACAACACAATAAAAACTAAAAAAAGAAAGAAAAAGAGAGGGAATAGAAGAATATGGCAATTAATTTAGTAAAAGGCAACAAGATTAACTTAACAAAGTTAGTACCTAATTTAAAGAAGATTAGATTTTGTTTAGGTTGGGATGTTAATAAGTATGACAGTAATAGTGCATTTGATTTAGATGGTTCTGCTTTTGCTACCTATCAAGGAAAATGTAATAATGACACCGATTTTGTCTTTTATGGTAACTTAAAACATCCAAGTGGTGCAATTATTCATATGGGTGATAATCTAACTGGTGAAGGTGAAGGCGATGACGAGGTAATCAAGGTCGACCTTACAAAAATGCCTTCTAATATTGATAGAATTACATTTGTAGTTACAATCTATGAAGCAGAAAAGAGATTACAGAACTTTGGTATGGTTGAAAATGCGTATATTAGAGCTGTAAATGAAGAAACAAATGAAGAAGTATTTAGGTTTGATTTATCAGAAGACTTCTCAACAGAAACTGGCGTAAATGCAGGAGAACTTTATAAGCACAACGGTGAATGGAAGTTTAATGCCGTAGGTGCAGGTTTCAAGGGTGGTTTAGCCGAATTTATGAAGCAGTTTGGGTTAGTTGCTCAACAATAAAAAACAACAGCTTTAAGTTAATACTGAACAGATATAGGTATATTATATTATATTATATACTGATTAGGTAATTAATTGGGAATTTAAGCCTGTGGAGAGTATATAAGGAGAACTTGTAAGTAGAGGGTTGCTTGCAACCCTCAAAAGCATACTCGCTGAAGTAGAAAAAAGTATAAAAAGAACTAGAGAAAAATTAGAGTATAATTATTAAAAGGAACAAAGAAAGGAAAGGTACAAAGAATATGTCAATAAATTTAACAAAGGGACAGAAGATTAATCTCGTAAAGGAGAACGGAACAGGACTAACAGAATTAATGGTAGGTTTAGGGTGGGACCCTGTAAAAAGAACAGGAGTTGGTTTATTTTCCTCTCACGAAAACATTGACTGTGATGCTTCCGTATTAGTAGGTAACGAAAGAGGTTTAATGAATAGAGAACCTGTAATTTATTTTGGTCATTTAAAGGGCTACGATGGAGCAATCCAGCACAAGGGCGACAATCTTACAGGAGATGGAGATGGAGATGACGAACAGATTTATATTGATTTAGCTCGTTTACCAGAAGAAGTCACAAAGTTAATGTTAGTAGTAAATATTTACTCAGCAAGGGCAAGAAAGCAAGATTTTGGTATGATTGAAAACGCATTTGTTCGTGTAGTAGATAATCTTACAGGTAAGGAGTTCTGTAGATATAATTTAAGTAATGGTGCATATAACGGAAAGACAGCATTAATTGTCGGAGAAATCTATAAGCACAATGGTGTATGGAAATTCAATGCCGTAGGTAATGGTACAACAGATGGCTCTATTTCAGAGTTAAAGGAAAGATTTGGTAATTTAAGTTAAATGGAAGTAGAGTAAATTAATATTAACACAATAAAAACAAACACAAACAAGAGAAAGAAACAGGAAAAGGAAAAGAAAAAAGAAAAGGACAAGGTGAATAAAACTATGTTAGGTTCTTTATTATTAGGTATAGGAGTACCTATTCTTATTATTTTTTTAGTTGTAAATATTTTTAACAAGCCTTTTGTGGAGCAGTTGACTGCAAAGTTTAAAGGGCGAACAGAGGAAATAATGGGTAAAGATGCAACTACACCAGAGGGTGCAAAAGATTACTTTAATGCAGCAATCCAAGAGAAAGAAGTCTTATATAATAAAGCTGTTGCATCATTAAGCGAAGTAACAGGGAAAAGAGAGTTAAAGAAACAGGAGCTAATTCAGTTAAAGAAGAAGCAAATGAAATATACGCAGAATATAGAAGAATGTTTAGCTGATAACGATGAAGAAAAGGCTATGGAATATGCTGATAAAAGAAGTACAGTAGACACACAAATTGAAACAGCAACAGAAGTAATAAAGCAGTTGGACGAAATGGTAGCATCACAGACACAAATTAAAGAAGCTGCAGAACTTTCTTTAAGACAGCTAAAAGAGGAAAAGAAGCGTACAGTTTACCAGTTAGAGTCTGATGCACAGATGATTGAATTAAGCAAGAGTCTTGATGATTTAGCCACAACAAATGAGACAGACCGTATGTTGGAAAAAGTTAGAGACGGTGCGAAGAAAGTGCGTGAAAAAGCAGAAGGCAGTCGAATATCTGTAGAGAACAGCAGTGTAGCTAAAGACTTAGAATTAGGTAAAGATGAGCAAAAGCGAAATGCAAGGAATATTTTGGAAGAAGTAAGAAGTAAGATGAAGCAATAAAAATAGGAAAGTAACTTAATTAATTAATCAAGCAACCAACCAAGATAACATAAAAAAGCTATAGCTTTTGTAAGGACAATCGAAGCAATCGTATTAACTTTAAAATAGAATAAGCAGAAATCCACTAGGTCTTTAGTCTAGTGAATTAATGGGGAATAGAGAATATATGCAAGTGAGTTTATAGACAGTTTTCTTGCTTGTATAAATCTTATAATACAAATAGGCACATAACTAGGTATAAAGTATTAATATGATTATTAATCATTAGTGTATTGTTCAAAGCTAATATGGTTGTTCCAATATAGTTTTTAAGGGAGAGTTTTTACTCTCCTTTTTTATTTAAGGATTTAATTTATTATTTATTTATAAATAAATAGAAAGTAACAAATTAAGTCTATCTAGTAAAAAAATCAAGTAGGACATTCCATAGAATAATAATGAAACTGGAGAGTAGAGAAAAATTAAATACTTCAGATAATATGTATTTATGGTTTATCAGCTTGCTAAAATAGCTAAAAAATAAATAAAGGAGATGATTAAATGCAATTTAGTGTTATTGAGAAAAAATCAAATGATTTATATGTAATATACGATATGCAAACAGGAGGAAAATGCTGTTGTAGCTTATACACTTTACGACAATTACAAAGTATGGGAAATACAGTTTATGGGCTACAGTTAGACAGAACAAGAAAGGTAGTTCAAGAAATGACGAAAGAAGGAAAAGTTAGATTAAAGCATACAGTTTATTCAGTAGATGAAATTAAGAGAAGTGCAATAACAATATCAAAAGGAATACCTTTAACTAAGGAAGAAAAGAAGAAGTTAAAGGAAAAGCAAGCATTACAGAAAGAAGGAGAAAAGAAAAAACAGCAATATTTGTTAGAAAAGAAGAAGTTAGAGGTACTTAGGTTACAGGAAGAAAGAGATAAGGAAAAAGAAATTTTAAAATGGAAAAAGAACAGAAAGCGTGCAAAAATCTACAAAACAAAGCCTCTGTTTATTTTAAACAGCATAAGTGAAAAGGCATCTGAATACGACACAGCTGAAACATATACATATACAGTTTATTTGCATAGTCCTACAAGTATAAGGGTTCTAACACAAATCTCTAAAGAATTTAGTCGAGCAGGTAAAGGATTTTATGTAGACAGCAAGGAACTGAATAATCTACTAAAATCAACAAGAGGTAACTTAACTATACAACTAAGGCTACAAGATTGTGTTACAGAAGAACTATATCCCATTTCATTAGCTGTAGCATCTGAATTTAGTTACTTTTATATGAACTATTATACAGATGAAAGATACAGTATTAAATTGAAAGCTAGTGATGGTTATACCGTACCTGAAGAATATAAAGAATATAGTACAGGCTCTGTAGCTTATGGAGATGTGTTGTCTAGTTATACTAACTGGCTAAGAAAATTACCTTATGTATACTAAAGCTATAGGTTTATAGCATAGCCAATAAACAATAGAAACAAGCAAGCAAGTAAGTAAATAAGTAAATAAATACCCTACATACAACTAAATTAATTTAGTAAGTAAGCAAGTAAGTAAGTAAGATAGTTGACAATTTTACTTAGATTGGAATTAGGTATGTAGGGTTATTTTTATTGTTTAATTTTTTATTAGTCATAAAAATTGATATAGATATATAGATAACTAGCCTATTATGATTAAATTAAATATCGTACCTAGTCCTATAAGATAAGAAGTAAATGCAATCAATCAAGCAACAAAGGTAGTTATTTAGCTAAAATATTCAAAATCAAATAGTAGTTTAATACGCTTAAAACCCTAGTAAATATCGAAAAATAGCAATCTAAATAAGTTTAATTTATGTAACATAAACACAAGGGGGGCATATAAAGTATATACTAGGTAGAAGAAATATGTTAAGGAGTTGTGGTATGTCTGTAAACAACTGTCTAATAGCTCAAATTAGCTTATTTATATTTATATTTACGAAAAGAACTAGTGAGTTGTTAGTTAAGAGACGAGATGCCACAATGTAACACTAAAATATACTGTAAGGAAAGGAAATTTAATGTAATATAATATAGCTAAAATAAAATTAAAGAAGATTTAGATTTGGTAGTAAGTAATAGTAATAGTAATATTAAAGGGAGGAAATAGAAAATATGAAAAAGCATTTTGTTTGTTTATTAGCTGCATCAATGGCTGTTACGCCTAATGTAACGGTAGTACAGGCAGATACTCAGAATAATAGTGCTGTAGAGTCATCCAATGCAGACTCTGTAGGAGAGCAAGACGAGATAGCTAATAGTGATAACAACACAGATGAAGTAGTGGAAGAAGAAGAAATTGAAACTGAAGCTGAAGCAGAAGAAGAAACTTCAACTGAATTAGAAGTAGAAACAGAAACAGAAGAAACTTCAATGGAAACTACTGAAAACACAACAGAAGATTTAGAAAAAGAAGATGAAGAAGTAGAAGTATCAGAGACTGCTGAAGTAACAACTTCTGAGAAAACAGCAGAGCAGAACAAAGAAAATGAGACTGAGGAAGTAGATAAAGGAGTAGAAGAAGAAGAAGAAGAAGGGACAACCGAGAGCACCTCTATTGAAACCACAGTAAGTGGAGAAAATGAAGAAGAAAAAGAAAAATCAGAAGCTGAAACAAAAACAGAAACTGAGACTGAGGGTACTACAGAAACAGGAACAGAAGTAGGGACAGAAACAAATACAGCTACAACTACACCAACTGAAAAAGGAGAAAAGACAGTAGATGATGTAGTAGCGACAGCTGGAGCAATAGATTTACAAGCAATAGCTCCTAATACACTTGTAACATATGCTTGTACAGGTGGTAATATATATATAGATAGTACAGGTACTGTAGTAAAGGCAGATGAAGGAATTACACAAGCTAATATTCCAAGTACAGTACAAGGAACAACCGTAACAGCAATCGGTGAGGGTGCGTTTAAAGGGAATACTAACCTAACAAATGTAACCATTCCGTCAACAGTAACTGTGGTTGGGGATAGTGCTTTCCAGAACTGTACAGGTTTAAATGATGTTAGTCTTAATTCTCGTAATGTAGAGAGTATTGGTAGTTATGCTTTTTCTAACACAGGGATAACTAGGTTTGATTTACAAAACTTTCAAGGTACATATGGCGAGGGCGTGTTTAAAGACTGTGCAAAATTAAGAGCTGTTTGGTTTACTAGCCTTAGGGAAGATAAAGCACAGAATAAAGTACCTGCAATCCCAAAATCTATGTGTGAAAACTGTCCTAATTTAACAAATGTACTAGGGTTAAATGTTTTTTATTATGGAAATCCTGATTACACAACATCAGATTACAGACAGCCAGCAAGTATAGGTGAGAGGGCTTTTGCAAATACTGGACTTAGACAGATTTATCTATTAGATGAAGTAAATGAAGTAGCCTCAGACGCCTTTGCAGATTGTCCTAATTTAAAGTATATACACACAACACATCAATCAGGAGCAAAACAGAACACAAGCTATACAGGAACACCTGCTAAGGTTTATTTTATAGGTGAGGACGCAGACTTTGATGCTGGTAGTTATGATAATTCTATCTGTACAAAAGAAACAATAGGACATTATGATTCAGCAACCAAAACAGTTACATTTACAGCTACTGTACCAGGGCAATGTGCTGTTAAAGGTTCTCTTTATGCTACTTATAACGAATATGCGTATCAATCACTTATTTTGAATAAAATAGAAAAGGTAGTTGTGAATGACGGTATTGTAGCATTATCTAGTGAGACTTTTGCAAACAGTAAAAGCCTTAAAGAAGTTGAGTTACCTAGTTCTGTTAAGTTCGATAGTAGTGCATTTCAAAACTGTACAGCACTAGAAAAGATTACAGTACCAGAGGATGGTAGCCTTTTTGTAAATTCAGTATTAGGGTGTACTGCATTAAAATCGCTCACAATACCGGCAGGGGTACAGCGTTGGAGTAGTTGGGGTACAGACACCTTTAAGCGAAATGGTTGGTTTTATAAAGATAACTGGAACTATATGAAGTACAATAATACAATAGGTAGTGGACTTGAAACTCTACCTTCGCTTGAAGAACTAAACATTGGCGAAGGTTGGGAAGTATTAGATAAAGGTGGTTATTTCCAGACAACACAACCAATAAAAGTAAATCTACCTAGCACACTAAAGGAGATAAAAGCTAATTTCTTTAGAGGTTTAAATGCTAAAACAATTACAATCCCTGATGGAGTGACTTCTATTGGAGATTATGCTTTCCGAGACAGTAAGTTAGAGGAAATTACAATTCCAGCAAGTGTAACAGAAATGGGAGACGATATATTTGAAAACTGCAAGAATTTAAAGACTGTAAGGGTTACAAGTGGTTCTGTAGCAGATAAATATGAATACCCACCGACAATTAAGAAAGAGTATAGTGCTTGGATTTGTGGTGACGACATTACAGCCTCTTTAGATAGAAGTACAGGTGTGCTTACACTTACAGGAACAGGAGCTATGTATGATTACTCTGAAAATTCAGCTCCTTGGGACAGTTTATCAGACGAAATAAAGAGTGTAGTTATTTCAGATGGAATTACTTCTGTAGGAAATTTAGCTTTCCATAATGCAATCAACTTAACAAGTGTTACAATTCCAGATACTGTACAGAAGTTTGGGACAGGTGCATTTCAAGATTGTACTTCATTAAGCACAGTAAATATTCCAGACGGTGTAGCACAGTTATCTAAAAATATGTTTAATGGATGTACTAATTTAACAGGAATTAGCCTACCTAATACAATTACAACTATCGACACAGGAGCATTTGAAGGGACAGGATTAACTTCAATTTCATTAGTAAAAGTTAAAGAGATTGGAGATAGTGCATTTAAGGGAACTAAGTTACAAGCTATAACACTTCCTACAAGTTTGTTAAAAATAGGAGCAAACGCATTTGAAGGAAATTTAATGACAACACTAGAAGTCCCAGAGGGTGTAGTAAGTATCGGAGCAGGAGCATTTTCAAACTGTGCAAATTTAAAAGAAGTAACTTTACCATCTTCTCTAAGTACTATGGGAAAAGGTATTTTTGAAAATGATAAGGAATTTAGTTTAGTTTATTTAGTAAGAAATAGTACAGCCGATGAGTATGACTATACACCAGCAACAAAGCAATATACAGGAGATGTAAAGTCTTGGAAGTGTGGAGCAACATCTGATGACAATGTGACAGCTGAATTAAATACAACAACAGGCGTTTTAACAATCAAAGGCACAGGAAGTATGAAAGACTACACAAGTAGAGCTTCAGTTCCTTGGTATGGTTCAAGAGCCCAAATTAAATTAGTTAGAATAGCTGATACAGTTACAAATATTGGTTCATTTGCATTTAGTGGCTGTTCAAACTTAACTGATATTAACATACCAGAATCAATTACAAAAGTAGGAGATAATGCTTTTTTACAGGATTTTAAGTTAGCTAGTGTAGATATGAGTTCAGCTATAAATTTAACTGAATTAGGGACAAACGCATTTGCTATGTGTACAGGTTTAACAGAAGTAAACTTAGCTCCAAATCTAGTAACAATAGGGTCAAGTGCATTTTATAGTTGTACATTATTACCAAAGGTTATTTTACCACAGAATGTACAGAGAATTGGAGACAATGCCTTTGGTGGTTGTACAAGTTTAAAGAGTGTAACAATTCCTAAGGGTGTAATATATATGGGTACATTAATGTTTCAGAATGGTACCCCACTAGAAACAGTTTATTTGTATCATAATTCTGTAGCAGATACATACGGCGAATACCCTGAAAATATAACAAAAGTCTACTTAGATGAAAAGGGTAATGTATGGAATGTAGGAACAAAAGGACACGAAACAGATGTGACAGCTAGTTTTGACTCAGAAACAGGGACATTAGTAATTAGTGGTAGTGGAGCTATGGCAGATTTCACAACTAATAGCTGTCCTTGGAAAGCATATTCAAGTCAAATTAAAAAAGCCATAGTAAATGAAGGTGTGACAAGATTAGGTAATAGAGCTTTCTACGATACTGAAAGTCTAAGTTCTGTAGAATTACCTAATAGCCTAACAAGTATTGGCGAAATGGCTTTTGGAGGAACAATAAACTTAAAGAATGTAAGTCTTCCTAATGGATTATCTGAATTAAATGATAAAGCCTTTATGGATTCAGGTGTAGAAAATGTAGATTTACCTAGTACATTAACAAAATTAGGTACAAGGGTGTTCCAGAATACAGAATTAAAAACAATTACAATTCCAGAGGGAGTTACAGAAATAGGCTCTAGGACATTTGAAGATTGTGTAAATTTAACTACAGTAACTTTACCTAATACTCTAAAGGTGATTGGAGAAAGAGCGTTTACAGCAACTTCTCTAACAGGTGTAACAATACCTAGTTCAGTATCAGTAATCGGAGATAAAGCCTTCAGTGGAATTACATTTGATACACTTACATTTTTAACACCTGCGAAGGACAGTCAAGAAAATGCAGTTATCAATACATTAAGTATTTCCGACAATGCTTTTGATACAGTTAAGACAGGTAAAGTTTATTTGTACAGAGGTTCTGTTGCCGATAGTTATGTAAGGTTCCCAAAAGCAAATAAGATTTATTTAGATGAAGATAGTTGGGAATGTGGTGCAGAAGGTAATGAAAGTTCTGTAATTGCTACTTTAAATAGAGAAACTGGCGAACTTAATATTACAGGTAACGGTGCTATGCGTGATTACACTACTGTAAAGGAGACACCTTGGTTTGACTCACTAAATCTTATCCGAAATGTAACAATTAATGAGGGAGTAACAAATGTAGGTAGCAATACATTTAATGGTTGTGCAAATTTAGGTACTGTAGAGTTACCATATGGATTAACTTCTATAGGCACAGCAAGTTTTAAGGATTGTAAAGAACTCTTTAATTTAGAACTTCCAAATACACTAGGTAAGGTAGGAAATTCAGCATTTGAGAATTGTGTATTTATTGAAACACTCAATATGCCAGATTCTATTACAGAGATTGGTAATAGTGCATTTGCAGGTTGTTCTCGATTAGAAAAATTAAGTTTATCTGCAAATTTAACTGTTTTAGGTGCTAATGCTTTTAAAGGCTGTTCTAATTTAGCTACAATTAATATTCCAAATTCTGTACAGAGCATAGGAGCAAGTGCTTTTGAAAACACAGGTATTACATCAATTACAATACCTACATCTGTAAAGACTTTAGGGAACTCTGCATTTAAAGGCTGTGAAGAATTGACTAAGGCTGTTATAGGAGCAGAAAATGTAGATGGTACAGATTTGTTAAATACAACAGCTAACGATAACTTACTTAAATCAAAACTTGTAGAAGTAGAGTTTAATGGTATAAATCAGAAAATAACAAATGCTAAGAATATGCTTAGTTATTTACCTATTTATCGAGGTAACTCAGTACAGGTGACTTTAGGTAAAAATTTAGTTTCAGTAGATACAGAAGTAGATAGTTTATTTGGTGTTGAAGGAAATAAAGATGTACTAAAGATTAAAGTATATCATAATTCTTATGCAGATACTTATGTAAAAACACCTTCAACTAAATATACAAAGGTGTATATGGATACATTAAACTGGAATTGTGGTGTAGAGGGTAACGAAACTTCAGTAATTGCAACTTTACAGGCTAATGGCACTCTAGTAATCACAGGAAACGGACAAATGAGAGACTTTGCAAGTATAGTAGATACCCCTTGGTATGACTACTTATCCGAGATTAATGTTGTAAGTGTAGAAGACGGTGTAACATCTATAGGAACAAATGCGTTTATAGGAAGTGCATTATCATCTATAAATTTAGCTGAAACAGTAACTACAGTAGGGAATAGTGCATTTAAGAATTGTACAAACCTAAGAGAAGTAACATTACCTAGTCAAATAATTAGTGTAGCAGAAGAAACATTCTCAGGCTGTTCTAGTTTAACAGAAGTTACATTAAAAGGTGCAAGAACATTAGAAGATAAAGCATTTAAAGATTGTACTGCATTAAATAAAATTACCTTTGAAACAGAAAAAGGTGGTAGGATAGGTATAGATGTGTTTACAAACTGTAATCCTTTAGATATTTATGGATACTCAACTGCAAGCTATTATACAAACTACAAAGCAGATTTAGAGGAAGGTGACTACGAGGGTTATTATTATCCAAAGGGTTCTAAATTCCATTTCTTAGATTCTTTTGAATGGGATTGTGGTACAGAAGGACACGAAAGTGAAGTAAAAGCTAAATTTGATTTAGAAACAGGTACACTAGCTATTGTAGGTAAAGGGGCTATTAGTGACATTAGTAGTAAAAATAAGCTGTGGGGTGGATTAGGTAACTTAATAAAGAATGTAGTAATTTCAGATGGTATCACAAGAATAGGTGCAGATAATTTTAAAGAAACTGGTATTACAGAAATTAAATTACCAAATACAATAACAAGTATAGGTGAAGCTAGTTTTGCTAACACAGCAATTACAACTATTGAATTTCCAGAAAACTTAGAGAAAATAGAAGCAAATGCGTTTTTTGGTACACATCAACTAACAACAATACATTTACCTAGCAATTTAAAGTCTGTGGAAATGGGAGCCTTTATGGGAGCAGATGGCTTAAAAGAGGTTTATTTCAATAAAGGAATAGAGGAAATAGATGTAACAGCTTTTTACGCTATAGCAAAAACTCCGAAAATATATTTATATAAAGGAACTGTAGCTGACAATCCAAAGCTATATCCTAGCGATGCAGTTATTAAATACTTAGATGAGAGTATGTCTTGGGAATGTGGAACAGCAAAAGACCCTAAATCTGTATTAGCAACATTAGACAGAAAAACAGGTATACTAACTTTACAGCATCCTGAAACAGAAAATAATTCAAACTATAAAATGAACTCATACACAGATGTAACAGAAACACCTTGGTATGATTACTTAGACGAGATTAAGGAAGTAAAGGTTGTCAGCTTGGATAATATAGGTTCTAACTCATTTGTAGGGGCGAAAAACCTAACTAAGTTGTCGATTGGCGATGTAACTAAGATAGAGAAGAACGCATTTGACGGTTGTATAAACCTAAGTGATGTGAGTTTATATGATACAACAGACGAGTTTTTTGAAGGAACATCAAATGACAAAACAGGATTTGAGTGTAGTCTGAAAAAAATAGAAGACTATGCTTTTAGAGGTTGTACTAGTTTATCCAGTATTGCATTTCCTAGACAAATGGATATGTTTGGGACTGGTGTATTTGAAAATTGTACATCATTGAATAAAGTAGTATTCTATCAGACAACAATTAATACATCAAGACATAATGCCAGCACCCTAGACAATACAGTATTTGAGGGTTGTAATTCTCTTGATATTTATGGATATGCAACTTCACACGCATACCAGCAATATAAAAAAGGGGTATTCCCTACAAACTCAAACTTTACATTGTTTGAATTAACTTGGGAATGTGGTGCAGAGGGTCACGAGAGTGATGTAATTGCAAAACTCAATCCTGACACAGGCGAATTGGTTATAAGTGGTACAGGCGATATGGTTTCAGTAGTAGATAACGATACATTTTGGAGGATATTCCCTGATTCTATCAAGAGTGTTCGAGTTGAGAACGGTGTTAAAAGCATAGGTGCAAGTGCGTTTAGTAATATGACTAAGTTAGAAACTGTAACAATAGCTGATTCCGTTACTTGTGTTAAAGATTACGCTTTTTCAGGGTGTACTAGGTTAAAGACAATTAAGTTATCTGATAATATTACAGAAATAGGTATGTACGCTTTTTATAATACTATGGGACTTAATGAGTTAAGGCTTCCAAAATATTTACAAAAATTAACTGCCACTAATGCTTTAGGCTGTCCTGTTGGTGGAGGTATAAAGAGTCTTGTGTTCGGCAAAGAGATACAAGAGGTTACAACAAACGCATTAGGTAATCTACCCAACTTAACTACAGTATATGTTTATAAAGGTACAGGTGCAGATAACTTAGAACTATTCCAGAAAGCGAGTTTTAAACCCGTAACCCTTATTTATTTAGACCCTGATAGTGAAGTAAATGACAGTACACAGAGTTTAGTATTTTATTGTGGTAAAGACGATAAAGAGTCTGTTAAAGCAACTCTTAATAGACAAACAGGTGTTATGACTATTTCAGGCACAGGAGAAATGGAAGACTTTACAAATCCAGATAAAGTTGCTTGGAAAGATTATATTTCAGAAATTAAGGAAATTGTTGTTAAAGACGGTGTAAAGTCTATTGGAGATTACGCTTTTGATTATGCAACTAATCTAGTAAATATTGATTGGGGAAATACCATAGAAACTATAGGACAATCCTCTTTCGAAGCTTGTTATAGTTTATTTAAAAATAAGCAATGGACTGGTCACCCAGGCTACCACTATTTAGAGCTACCTGTAGGGCTAAAAACTATAAAGACAGAAGCTTTTACAGACAATGAACTAGTTGCTATTAGTATACCTGAAACTGTAGAATATATTGGAAATGGAGCATTTGGTTGTTCTCCTAATATAAGCGAAATTACTATTTATACTAAAACAGCTAATATAGAACCTTACGCCTTTGATGTAAATGAAGATGAATATTTGCGTGTAAGGTTGTACAAAAACTCTACTGCTGATAAGTATACATACTATCCTAACGGAACTACTAAGGTCTATTTAGACAGCCAAACAAACAAAAGAGAGTTTACTTGGGAATGTGGCGATAACTTAACAGCAACTTTAAACCTAGATACGCAGGTATTAAGAATAAGTGGCGAAGGCGATATGTACGGGTATGACGATGAAAGTGAAGCTCCTTGGGCTAAGTATAACAAGCAAATTAAGAGTGTAATTGTAGGTGAGGGAGTTATTTCTATAGGCGAAAATGCGTTTGCTAGTACAGAAATAAATCTAAAGCTAGTTAGTTTACCTAGTACATTAGAAAGTATAGGTGCAAGAGCATTTGCTACATCAACTATTTTAAGCACAGAGTTACCTGATAATTTAAGTGAAATCTGTAATGGTGCCTTTGAAGGTTGTAAAGGATTGGATAAGATTACTATACCAGCTTCAGCATATATAGAAGATAATGTATTCAGTAATTCTAGTCTAAGAGAAGTTACAATTAATAGCAGTAGTATTGGATATGGTATGTTTACTGGCTGTAAAAACCTAGAAAAAGTGACAATATCTATAGCTTGTGAGGAAATAAGTAGGTCTGCATTTACAGATTGTCCTAAGTTAAAAGAACTTACACTACCTAAGGAACTATCTGTAATAAAGTCAAATGCTTTTGATAGCAATTTAGCAAAAGTTTATGTATATCATAATTCAGTAGCCGACAAGTATAGTTATCCCACTAACACAGAAAAAGTTTATTTAGATAACTTAAAATGGAACTGTGGAGAGCAAGGAGATAATGTAGTCGCGGAATTTAATGAAACTACAGGAGAGCTAAAGATTTCTGGTACAGGAAGAATGGCTGATTATAAGTATACAGAGTCACCTTGGTATTATACTTGTGGAAATAAGATAACTTCAATTATTGTGGAAGATGGAGTAACCTACATAGGTAATCATTCTTTTTGGGAATTAAAAAATGTTACAAGTGTAGAACTAGCTGATAGTATAGAAGAAATTGGAAAGTATTCATTATCAGGAACACGAATTAAAAGCATAACATTACCTGCTAACCTAAAGATAATAAGAGAGGGAGCGTTTGCAGATACATCTATTACAGAAATAACAATTCCAAATGGAGTTGTAAGAATGGATAATGGTGTATTTGAAAGCTGTTCAAGGCTAGAAACCGTTGATTTGCCTGATACTTTAATTTATTTAGACGATGAAATGTTTATTAGTTGTGATAAGTTAAAGGCTATTTCACTTCCAAAATCCTTAGAGTATGTAGGTACAGACTTAATCTGGAGTAGTAGCATAACAGATGTAAATGTTTATTTCGGTTCTGTAGCAGATAAAATGGATTTCTATGATAGTGACCACGAAAGATATGCTACTAAGCATTACTTAGATAATCCACATTGGAATTGTGGAGAGCAAGGAAATAATGTTGTAGCTGAATTAGATATGAATACAGGTGTGCTCACTTTAACAGGGAAAGGAAAGACAACAAATTATAGTTGGAATAATGTACCTTGGGAAAGTTATAGAGATTTAATTACTAGTGTTGAGGTATCAGACGGAATAACTAGTATAGGTAAATACTTTTTCTACAACTGTGATAATATAGCTAATGTCAAGTTACCGAATACACTCGAATTTTTAGGTGAAAGTGCCTTTGAAGGTATTAGTAGTTTAAAAGAAATAGAATTACCATCTTCTCTAACAGGTATGGGTGTAGATGTGTTTAAGAGTACAGGATTACAAAAAGTAATTATTAATGGAACTGTTGTAGGAAAGGAAATGTTTTTAGGTTGTGAGGATTTAGCTGAAGTAGAACTCACAGAAAATTGTACAACAATCAAAGCCGAAGCATTTGGGGATTGTCCTAGCTTAAAAAAGATTACTATACCAAAGAATGTAACCGAAATACAAGAGGGAGCGTTTTCAAATACTGATTTAACAGATGTTTATTTGTACTTTAACTCTGTGGCAGATAATTATACAGGTTATCCAACTAGTGTCACAAAGCATTACCTAGACAATCCACATTGGGACTGTGGAGAACAAGGAGATAATGTAACAGCAGAATTAGATAATAACACAGGGGTTCTTACCGTTAAAGGTACAGGAAGAATGGCTGATTATAAATCTGCAAGATTAACACCTTGGGGTAAATTAAGTAGTTATATATCTTCTGTTGTAATTGAAAATGGCGTTACATATGTAGGAAATTATGCTTTTGCAAGTTGTGATAGTGCCTATAGAGGTGGAGATGGATTAGGTTCTGTAGTTATAGCAAATACTGTAACAGAAGTAGGAAATTATAGTTTTGCTGATACAATGGCAAATTCAATCAAATTCTCAACAAACTTAAAGCATTTAGGACAAGGTAGTTTTGCAAACATAAATGTAGCTACAATAGAATTGCCAGAAGGGCTTACAACACTAGATGATAGTGTATTTGAAAATTCTATAGTTGAAAGAGCTACATTACCTACAACTTTAAAGCAAGTTGGAACAAGTGTATTTAGTGAATGTAACAGTTTAAAAGAAGTCGAAATAAAGGGTACAGAAATTGGCGAATTAATGTTCTATAACTGTATGAATTTATACAAAGTTTCAATTCCAAACTGTGAAAGAATTGAAGATTATGCTTTTGAATATTGTAACAGTTTAAAAGAAATTACACTTCTAAAGAGTGTAACAACAATGGGCGAAGAAATATTCAAAGATTCAGGGTTAAAAGATGTTTATTTGTATCGAAATTCTGTAGCTGATAGATATAAATATGCTTGGAAAACAGGTAAACATTACTTAGATAGTGAGTTAGTGTGGAACTGTGGAATAGACGGCTCAGATAGTGTTATAGCAAAACTAGATAAGACTACTGGGGTTTTAACTATTACAGGCAAAGGTGCTATGCAAAACCTAGATGCTCCTTGGGGCGAGGGAAATGCTGATATTAAAGAAGTAGTCATAAAATCTGGTGTAACTACTGTTGGTGAATATATGTTTGCTAGTTGTCCGAATATAGGAAAAGTTACTTTACCTGACACAATAACAACTATTTGTGACGGAGCTTTTGAGGGCTCTGGTGTGACTACTATTAATATTCCTTCAAGCGTAAAAACTATTCTGAGTGATGCTTTCCAGTGGTGTGAGAATTTACAATACATCACATTACCAGATGGGTTAGAAGAATTAGGAAATAGTGTCTTTGTTGGGTGTACTTCTTTGGTTAGGGTATCTGTTCCATCAACAGTTACTACAATAGGCGATTATATTTTTGAAGATTGTACTTCATTGGTAGGAGCAGATATACGAAGCAGTATTGTGACAAGAAGTATGTTCTCTGGTTGTACATCATTAAAAACAGTAACTTTAAGTAATAATTGTACAGCAATAAAAAATGGTGCGTTTAAAGACTGTGAAAACCTTGAAACAATTACAATACCTTATACAGTAACAGAAATAGCAGATAATGTATTTAGTGGTACAAACTTAAAAACAGTTTATTTGTATCATAATTCTGTAGCTGATAATTATAAATACCCAACAAATCCAACGAAAGTGTATTTAGATACCTATGTGTGGAATGTAGGTTTAGACAAGCCTGAAACCATAAAAGCAAGGTATGACAACAGCACAAAAACTCTTACATTAAGTGGTACAGGTAAAACTGGGGATGTAGGTAGTATAGTTGGTAAAAACACAATGCTTAATGTTAAGAAGGTAATAATTAAAGATGGTATTACAGGTATAGGAGCAAACTCATTCAGTTCTACTAATGGTGGAAAGAACATAGCTACAGTTGAGTTCTCTAACACACTAGGTGATATAGGGGCAGATGCGTTTAATGGAACAGCTATAAAGTATGTTATACTTCCTGCTACTGTAAGTAATGTAGGCGATAGAGCATTTGCTAATTGTTCAAAGATAGAGTTCTTTAGGGCAGAAACTGGTACAGATTATAATACATTGTCACTAGGAAGCAGAGTATTTGAGAACTGCACAAAGATAGACTTTATAGAATTAGATAATAGAGTTATAAGTATAGGTTCAGATGTAGCAAAGAATAGCTCTGTAAAAACTATCCGATTGTATAGAAATACTGTAGCAGATAAATACACAGAATATCCTACAGGTGCAAACAAGTATTATATGGACAATGAAGTAAGTGAAATACCTAATAGCATAGAGGGTTGGATGTTTAACTATGATTTATATAAGCAGAACAGAGGAGATTTACTTTATTCATTTGGAGATAACCCAGTAAGTTTGTATAATCACTGGGTATTATGGGGAATAGGCGAAGGAAGTATTGGTTCTTATGTGTTTGATGCGAAATACTATGTTAAGCAATATTCAACTGAATTAGCTAAATACTATCCTAACTTCAATTCTTTATCAACAACAGAAAAGAATAGAAAAGCCTTTGAACACTACAAGACAGTTGGTTTATTAGGTGGCTACTCAGGTACAGCTGAATTTAATTACAATGCGTTTTTAAATAATAATCCAGAGTTAAGAAAGTATGCAAAAGATATTAAGTTTGTACTTAATTATTATGTTAAATATGCAAAACCTAATGGATTATCAGCTAAAGTGCCTAAGAACACAACTGATAAGATTATTGGTTTAAATACATCTTTATTTAATAAAATGGATAAAGATAAAGATACAATATTCTGTGCTAAGTATTATGCAGAGCATACAAATGATTCAAAAGCAAAGAACTATTATGCAAATGGAGATATTGAAGCTCTATATGACTATTGGAAAGGAACTTTAGACAAAGACGGAAACTATACAAAGAACTCAGGTGTCAACTTGGGAGAGTCTTGTAGTCCAGTTTATGATGCTACTTATTATAGGAAAAACAATCCAGATATATTGGTTGCTAAACCTTGGACTGAGGGTGAGTATGGAAACAAACCATATATAAATACTTATGGTGAGTATGGTTCTTTATACTTCCATTTTGTAAACTGGGGAATTAAAGAAGGAAGAAAAACTTCTGCTAACTTTGATGTTCAGAAATATAAGGCTAACAACCCTGATTTAGCAAAGGGATATGGGGATGACATAAGGTCATATTATGAACACTACATACTATTTGGGCAGTATGAAAACAGAATAACAAAATAGTCAAAAAGTTTAAAGTTTATAAGTGAGAGATTAGGGAGGAATATAATTTCCTCTCTTTTCTTTTCTTTTCTTTTCTTTTCTTTTTCTATTAAAAAAATTACATATAATCTAGGACATTCAAAGATTAAAAGAGGGGGGCATATAATACTTAAGGGTTAGAATATATTACGGAAAGAAAATTAATATGAGTTTTGTGTTTACTTTTATTTAATAATTAATTTGTTTATTGATGACAATAGCACTTAGTTATAAAGTTAAAGAAGCCTACATTTATTTTAAATAGGTTGTTTATTTAAGATTACTTTAAAAACAAAAGTTTATCTATAGATATATGTTCTCTATAGCCGATATAAAGGAGAAAATGGCGTAAATGTGTTAGGACATTCAAGGTGTCATAGGGGGCATATATAAGATAACATATGAAGTATAAATCAAGTAGAGAGAGAGAAACTAGGTAAAGATACCAGTAAAGTAGACACATACAAGAAGTGAAACAAATAAATAATCAAAAGTGGAAGTAGGTGACGAATAGAGTTGTTAAGTAAACGAATAAGTAGGTATGTTGGCGTAGCGTGTGTAATAACTCAACTATGTTTATTCAGTGGTTTGATAAGCGTACAAGCACAAGAAAAAGAACAACAATACCAAAGTGAAACAACAACAAGTGAAGTAGCAAAGGTTGTAAATAGTGGTTACAAGAAAATAGATAGTCATTATTGGGATGACAAATCACACACAGATATGCAGATATACAGAAGTGGTAGAGGTGTATCATCTATAGCTATAGTGATAATGGCTATAGGATTAGGGATATTGGTAGTAATCACAAAAGAGCCAAATCCAAGAGGAATGAAAACAATCCTGCATATGACTGAACGAGACAAGAGAATGTTAAATCAAAAGGGGTTAAAGGCAGGTAAAAGAGTATTAGTAAGTGTAGATAGAGCTAATGTAATAGCCTTTTTGTATGGGTTATATGAGAATAAGCACGAATTGATATTGCCTACATTTAATTCTTTACTTGATAAGGGTATCTATAAGAGTGTGCAAGATATAGAAGACGGAGAAGTATATTTTGTTCGAAAGTACCCATATGCAGAGTTAAGTGACTCTGAGAGAAGTTTAATGGATATATTGGAGGGCAACGAGAAGTATCTTGATATAGAGAATGTTCTTGAAATGAGAAAACAACAGTTACAAGAATGGGAAGATAATTATATAGATACAGAGATGGCTAAAATGGCAAAAGAAGACTTTTGCACAACACCAAAACTACTACAAAGACTTATACATAAGGTAAAGGTCTACAACAGCTATGACAAGATGAGAGCAACCTTACAGGATTTAAAGAGATTATCCTTATATTTTAATCAGTACGATGTAAGTGCTTGTGAAGAAAGTACACGAGTAGACGATATGCCAAAGTTCTTGTTACTCGGAATACTAATATCTAGTTTAACAGGAGTAGAGAGAGCTAAAGAAAGCACACAGAAAAGGGTGTTAGAGTTGAGTGTTTTAAAAGAACAGTTAAATGGGGAGAATAATCAGAGTTAAATAAATTAAGTTGGGTTAAGTTAAATAAAACAAAGCTCAAACTTGCTTAAAGCAAACAAAGTAAAGAATACAAGTATGATAGAAGAAATCAGAGAGCAAATAAAAGACGAGAGACAAAATTTATTTGATACACTTCTCGATACATTAAGTGAAGAAGAATACAGAGAATGTCATAAATTACTAGGACAATATGCCGATTTAAAAGATTTAGACTATATAGATAGTGTAGAGAGCAATAGTTTTGAGGTAGGGACAATAATACAAGATAGCCGTAGTAATAATGATGGTGTTGATGGTGATAGTGATAGTGGTATTTATAGTCATAACTATCTAGTGGGAGAAGAAGAAGAAGAACCATTACCAGAAGAAAGCTATAATAGTAGTTTGAATCAAACAGAGATTGGGACAAAGAGGAACAGAGCTATAAAACCTTTTCAAGCTGATAAGGAAAGAGCCAATAGTTTATTCAGCACATTAAATAAAGTAAGAAGGCTGTTTAAATAAAATAAAAATAAAAAGAAAATGTAATACAAAACAAGCAAACAAATAAATAAAGAAAGAAAAGAAAGGTAGGAAAAGAAACCAAAGGGAAGGAAGGGAAGAAATAAATAATGAAAAAGAAGATAAAAGGAAAAATAATTACATTTGACGATGATATGTTTATAGAGGGTACACAGGGAAGTAGCAAAAGACTTACAGGAAGTAATCTAGCAACAGTAAGAGAGCTAGAAAAAGCAAAGGAGTATATAGGTACATATACAGAGGTTTATAAGTCACTACCATATCCAATGTATTTATTGGATGAACCGATTAAATACATATTAATAGCCCAGCTAATGAAGAAAAAGTTAGGGAAAGACAAGAAATTAGAGTGTAATGTGGACAATGGGTTAAGAATCAAGTTAGAAGTTGATTTAAGCTCATTAAGTTCAGGTTCAGGCTCAGGTACAGAATTAGGCTTAGGTTCAAAAGAAAATAGAGAAAGAATGACAGGTACTAATACTAATACTGATACATATTTACATTTTATAAACAGCACTTGGAGAATAGAACAAAGTGAAACCAAATTAAAATTAAAGGAAATAGAAGAAAGTGATGAGTTAAACTGTAGCGATAAAGTGAAGTATTACACAGAGTATAAGTGGCTCTACGATAAATTAAAGGCAGGAAAAGATATATCAGGTTTTTATAGAACACATTGTAAAGAGATAAATAGTGTATGTCATAACAAGAAGGAGTTAAAAGAAGTTTTAGGTAGTTTATTGGAGGTAGAAGAACCAACAGTAGATAAAATACCAAATACAATAATTTATCCAGCAAAGCAATTAGAGTATAGAGTAGTTCCATATACAACAGATATGACACTAACAGGTAAAAAAGAGTATTACTACAATAGTGCAACTAAAAAGATAGAGCAAGAAGACGAGACAGAAATGCACTATGCACCATATATACAGTTAAGGAAAGTAGATATGGAGAGTAACTTTACAGGAAAATTAGTTTTGCATAGCAACCCACAAGAGGGTTTAATTTCTTTTTTTAGCAAATATATGGAAATTGCACACGAGCAAGGAAATATAAACGATATAGGATATTGGGGAGTAGTGTTAGGTGCTACATTATATTTTGAGTTGAGTACAAAGTTAGGTAAGTATGTTTATATGACTACTTTTAATGAGTATACAAAAGCCAAGATGGTAAGTAATCAAGGCACGATACTAGGATATACAGATGACAAGGTATGGTTTATTGAGGAAGATGGTGCGAATATGTACTATACAATAGATAGAAAGAGTAAAGAAATAACCTTTGAGGGAGTGAGGGAGCTATGCCAAGATTAGGTTTAGATATAGATGATTTGGACTTTGGGGTAGATGTTTCTGAGGAGGAGAATGAAGAAGAAAAAGGTAAAAGCACTAAAAAAGGCTTAGACAACTTTGAAGAAGACGATGATGATGTAGATATAGAGCCAGTAATAAATACAAAAGAAAGATATATAGAAGACCAATCTCCACCTCAATCGAAAGCAAAAGGTAACAATAATGAAGTAGAAACAGAGGGATATGGAGAAGAAGAAGAAGAAGAAGAAGAAACCGAGGATGAGGCTATTAAGAAGACAGCAAAACTATCCGTAATCATAGGTGTAGTTGTATTGATAGTATGTTTAGTGGTTCTAGTCCCGTTGTCAAGAAAAATGAAAAATAGAGATAAGGATAGTGCTAAAAGTACAACTACAAACTCAATAACATCTAATGTGGGTACTGGAGCTACATCTGATACAAACCAAGACACAGATACAGATACAGATACAGGTGCAGGTACAGGTACTCAGAGTGGCAATTCATCTAGGAGTAGTAGTTACACAAGTTTATTAGATGACAATTCTTCTGCTGGTGCGTATGCAAGTACAGGTACAGATAGTGGATGGACAAAGCTAGATAGTTTAATAAATTGTAAGACAGAGAAATATGGAAAGTTAAAGATAACCAGTATTAGTTACTATGCAAAGATAATTGGAGAAAGTGTACAGATAAAAGGGGTAGCACAAGGTAAATTAGATGGCACAACAGGTTTATTTGAGGTTCAGATACCAAATAATAAGTTAAACACCGTATCTGTTGGAAAGACAATATCGGTAAAATATAAGCAAGGAATACAAGGAAGTACACCTGTAATATGCGATATAGAGCTAATTTAATACAAGATAGTGACACCCTATATCATAGGTTTACATAATATGGTAAAATAAATAGATAAAAAAGCAACTTCTACAAATAAAAGAAAGAATAAAGAAGAAGAAGAAGAAGAAGAAAAACAAATAACTAAATAAAATAAATAATAAAAAAAGGGGAAAAACTACAATGGAAATAAACAAAGAAATGTTAGATAGTGTAATAAGTGGAAACAGATTAGTACCAACAAAAGCATCTAAAAATGCCAAAGGAAAAACACAGAAAGCGTCTTTTTACGAACGAATTTTAGAGGAGGCAGGAGTAGGGAATATAGCAACAGCATTACTAAGTGGTGCAGTGGGGAAATTTAGTGACAGTATTGAAATTGTAGGTACACTAGGATATAGAGAAAAAGGCTTAATCAAAGATGGTTTATATAGTGTAGTAGTTAATGGTAAAAGAACCGTATGCCCTTGTAGTGCAGTTGTAGGGTACTTAATCAAGAATGTAGGGAAAGTACCTGTACTGTATTGCACAGAAGAATTTTATGAGGACAATACAGGTATACATAGTGTAGCAAATATGCAATATAAGACACTTCAGCCAAATGACACAGTACAAATTAGCAGAAAGTTTCTTGCGTTAATGGCATTATTACCAGATTTTAACCTAAGATTTGCAAATGGTAGGATGCAGGTTAAGAACTACGAAGTAGCACCGATTAACACGATATTAAATGGGATGTATTTTGTATTTGGTGCGGGGAGTTATAGAGGAGTACATTCACCAGAGTGTAAAATAGAAATATATGACGAAATAACAGAAAAAGGGTTTAAACGAAGCAGAGTAAAGCCTGAGTACATTGAAGTATTTGGTGGGTTAGAAGCATTGTCAAGAAACTACTTAGAGGAAAAGGTAAGTGGTTCACAAAAGAGTCAGAAATACCACGAAGCAAGATTACAAAAATTAGAGGAAACAGAAGAATTACAAGAAAATCCAAAGCAGGAAGCAGAGGGAATTACAGATGTAAAGGCACTAGCTAATAAGGTATTAGCAGAATACATAAACGGTTAAGGGTATAAGAACAAAAGTAATAAATAAAAGTAATAAATAAAAAATAATAATTTAGAGAAAGACAAACTAAGTTTATAAGCAAGCAATTAAGAAAGAAAGAAAGAAAACAAACAAAGAAAACAAGTAAGCAAATAAGAAAGAGAAGTAAAAGAAATATGGAAGAATATATAAGCTGGACAAGGAAGTATAGACCAACCAATTTAGACGATTACTTAGGGGCAGAGATAAAGGAGAGTGTAAAAACCCGTTTCAAATCAACACCCTTACCCCAAGTAATCCTCTTGGAGGGAGATAGAGGATGTGGAAAAACCTCATTAGCGTGGTTAATGGCGAAAGAATACCTATGCTTAGATAGGAAAGAAGGAGCTTGTAATGAGTGTGAAATGTGCAAGGCACTAAATGAGCATATAGTAAATTCAGATGCCAGAGAGGAGTTTACTGGAATATCTGAAGTCGATGTAGCATCAGAGGGAAATGTAAAGAATATAGATGTAATAATAGAAGAAGCAATGCTACCTCCAATGCGACCATTAAGGTATAAAGTAATAATCCTAGATGAATTTCATATGGCAAGCAAAACTGTGCAGAATAGATTACTAAAAGTAATGGAGCAACCACCACAGCATTTAGTGTTTATATTGTGTACAACAAACCCAGAGATGATATTACAGACTGTGCTATCCAGATGTATGTTAAAAATTAGAGTAACTCGTGCAGATAAAATAGCCTTGTTTAAACGCTTAAAATATATAGCAGAAAACGAGGGTGTAAACATAACAGAAGAAGCTTTAAAGTTAATAATAGAGCAAAATGATAGGATAGTACGAGAGTGCATAGGAAAACTAGAATTTTTAGCAAAGTCAACGACAACAGGACAGACTATAGACACCCAAACAGTATTGAATAATAGTACAGGTACAGATATAAAGTTAATAACTAGCTTTTTCAATGCGAGTTTAAAAGGGTTAGAGGAAGTAATAGAAGTAATCAATCAGATAAAAGAAAAGAATATTCGTCCAGAAGAATTTTTAGATGCAATAATAAACTATACCTTAGCGAGTGTTAAATTAAAGTTTGGTTATAACATAGAAATATCAGAAGTACAGTTAATGGATTTTAGTAAGTTATTTAAGGAATATAATTCCAACCAAATACTGTACTTACTGAAAATATTGGAAGATACACAATATAGAATAACAAGTTTAAACACAGAACTAGCACTAATTAACTTAGCACAAAAGATAGGGCGAGTAGGTTTATACAGAACTCTTGAAAACACAAATCAGAAAGGGATAGCAGAAACCAAACGAGGTGAAAACAAATATATAGAAAGTACCAAGTTACATACAGGAGAAGTAAAGAGAGTAGATATAGAGAAGAAAATTTCAGAGGGAGTAGGTCTAGCGACAATAGACAGTCCAATAGAAATACAGAAAACAAATAATGTAAGTACAACACTATCAATATCACAAATACAGACAGAAACAGAAAAAGAACAGGAAAAAGAAAAACTATCAGACGAAGAAATCATATCCGAATTTTTTGGCTCACTATAATTTAATATAGTGGGTTTTTTTTATATTATTTTATCAAGTAACAGCTTTATGGGTTAGTTAAAAACCTTAACCAAATCACACAAATACACATAATCATATAATATAATATAATAAGTTTATTTTATCCCACAAAAAACTTCAAACAAACAAACAAACAATCAAATAAATAAATAAAATTTTATGGTCAAATCATCAACATTTCATAAATCGTTTTATTTTGCCCCAAATTTCAACTTTTATTTTTTTATGTAGAATTATACCAAACTATATTTTTCACTTAAAAATGGCACTAAAAATCATATAAATATAAAAGATTAAATAAAATATGTATGTAAAAACCAAAATATTAAGAAAGTAAAAGTTTATAAGTTTGGTTTGATTTATTTTATTTTAGTTTAGTTTAATACAAACAAAAGAGCAGAAACATAGACAAAGAAGTAGATGCAGTTCAAAAAAGAAATTAAACAAGTAAAAAAAGTCAATTAAAGCCTGTTTATTTTGTATATGAAAACTAACAAATTAAATACAACAAAATCAAAATAGTTTAATAACAAAATAAACATAAAGTATTAATACAACAAAGAGAAAAGGTAGGGAACGGAAATAGATAATTCACAGAGTTCACATATTCGTGAAAAGAGAGATGAGGGGGGCATATATAAGAATACCTATGTAAATAAAATTTTAGAAGAAAGGAGGTTATGAGAAATGAAAAGACTTTTTCTAGCTTGTTTAGTTGCATTAAGTTTAGCCCCAACAGTAGTTTATGCAGATAACCTAGCAGATATGTTAAGTGAGAACGCAAACACAGCCACAGAGATAACAAATGGAGTAAACAGCAGAGGGAAGGCAACCGAAAATTATAGTTCTGGAAGCAGCGGGACAATTAACAGTAAGATTGACAACGATACAAAAAGTCTAGTCAACACATTAGCCCCATTCACGAAGATGGACGAAATAGATGAGAGAGCAATAAGAGCAGCAACACCGATTAAGCAGTTAGTAGGTTCTGTAGTCCAGTTTATGTTGTTTATAGCCATAGCACTTATACCTTTTAGATGTGCTTGTGATGTTGTTTATGTTGCTTTTCCATTTATGAGGAAGTTACTATCTGGTGAAGACAGTTCTAGTGGTAGTGGCAGTAGTAGTAGTAACGCAGGTGGTTATGGAATGGGCGAAGATATAGGTGGCTACGGTGGTTATGGTGGTTATGGTGGCTATGGTGGAGGTTCTCGTTCACGCAGAGGTTCATCAAGAAAAGGAACAGGGTCACGCTTTGTATCTAGTAGTGTAATTGCAGCCGTCAGTAAAGGAAATGGTTCTGTATGGGGTGTTTGTGGAAAAGAAATCATAACACTAAGCATATTAGTACCAGCCTTAATCATACTGACAATGACAGGAGTATTAACACAATTAGGTTTAGTTGTAGGTGAAATAGGTACAGGAATAATCACATCACTAGGAGAGACATTATTAGGTCTATAAAAGATGCAACAAACAAACAAACAAACAAATAAATTAAGTAGGTAAACAATTAAGCAATTAAGCAATTAAGCAATTAAGTATTAGGAATATAAATACTGAACGGATAAGGAGAAAAAGAAGAAGGAGATATGTTTCTAAAAAGAGTGAGAGCTACCCTAAAAGGTAAAAATAGGGTAGAAAAAGAAGCTAGAAACAAGAGAGCTAGAGAAATCCATAGGATGCAACAAGAGAGTATATATAGGACACAATTAAGGAACGCCTTAGATGTCATAGATTTAATCCTAGAAAATGATAGGGAAATTGATTCGGTAACAATAGAGGTACCCAAGACAGAACTCACAATGTTTACTAGGGTAATGTACTCGCCAGATATGGAAGATTACAGCATAGTGCAAACAGAAAATGCAACAGTATTTAAGATTGGTAGAAAGCTAGTAAGTTTCTAGTACAAGTAAATATTAAAGAAAAGATAAAGAAATAAAGAAATAAATTAAAGAGAAGGTAAGAAGGAATGGATGTAAAGACAAGGATAGATGATATAGCAGGAAGGACAGGGTTAAGTTCTCCAATAGTACGAAGGGTGTTAGATGCTAGTAGGGAGAGTTTAATTGAGACATTAGGTAAAGGAGAAAAAGCAACCTTACCAGGGATAGTAACCTTTAGACCAAGTATATCAGCCGAGGAAAGTTTAAAGGTATATTCAAAACCATCATTGAGGCTGCAAACAGGTTCACAGGATAGATATAAGCAAGAGGCTGAAAAAAAAGAAGATAATGGTAAAACAACATTAAGTGATGAAGAAGTTCGTAATTCAATACAAATCTTTTCTATAGATAGCTTAATGTAAGCAATAGGTGGTGGGTACATATAACAGCGATAACACATCGTGCATTTGCTGTTTGGTGGATAAGTCTTGTAAACCTACTAATGTGGTACTTTGGAAATAGAGAAGTAAATTATTTTATATGTTGGATAGTAATGCTCTATGCAGCAAAAAGTGGGGCTTTATTTCCAGATGTAGACCACCATTGGGAGTCAGTAAAAGAGAAGACCACCATCAATAGGATAATCAATACGGTAATACATTTAACTGGTGGAAAGCATAGGAGTTGGCAGACACATAGTTGGGATATAGCAATAGTTTATATGGCACTAGCAATATTCTTACCTAATAAATTACAACAAATAGGTTTATTAGACAATGTAAATTCTACAATTCTAAGTTTACTAATGATAGGCTTTGGAGTGGGTTGGGTAAGTCATTTATTTTCAGATATGCTGACATCAGCAGGTGTAAGAGTATGGTGTTTTAGGGATAAAAAAATAGCATTTGTACCTAAGCAGATATTTAATTTCAGATTTAACACAGGACACGAATGGGAGGGGTTTGTATACAATCTAACCAAAAAATTTAATATATTAGTAGGTATAGGTTGTGTAATCTTTCCTTTTCTGTTTGTTAGCTAATTAATTAGTTAGTTAGTTAGTTAATTAATATTTAAAGGGGGAAACGCAATATGAGGGTAATGAAAATTATAGGGTTGGCTATGACCCTAGCGACAATGGTATTGCCAACAACAGCAATAACAACATATGCAGCGAATGAGAAAGCTTCAAGTGCAACAATAACAGCACCAGGGCAGACAGGGAGTAGCAAAGATGTTACAAGTGAGCAATTAGGAGAGTATTTAGCAACATCGTCAGGTAAGCAGTATTTAACCAAATTGAGGACAGACGAAGATGGTAAGAATTACTCTAGCTCCACAAAATACGGAAAACTAACAGTAGGGAATACAACCTACTACATAACAAAGAGTGAATACGATACATTAGTCAATAAAGCTAATAGTTATGCAAGTAATGTAAATGCAGATGGAGGTTTATCTGACATCAATGATGACCTAGACACATTGACAAATAACTTTAATACAAGACCCGACTTAGCGACAGCAGGACAAGCTGTTTCAGGGTTAGAGGGTATGATAAGTGTAGTTGTAGGTATTGCATTAATTATAGCGTGCATAATGGTAGCGTTCTTCTCAGCAATGGATATAATTTATTTAGCGTGGCCGGTATTTAGGGAGAAGGCAGAAACATCAAGTAAATCCGAAGGTATGTCAATCAGTAGGTTTATTTCTGATGAAGCAAAATTCGCTGTAAAGAAAGCTAGTACAGATGCCAACGGAAGAAGTGTATGGGGAATATACTTACCTAAGAGAATGATTGCATACATAGGTTTAGGTTTAGCACTTTATATCCTATTCACAGGGAATATAACTGTAATAGTAAGTTTAGCTCTTAAATTTGCAAGTGGTATTTTCAATGCACTTAAAATGTTAGGATAATCGAACAGGGAAATAAATTATGTTTGTAAATGTAAATAAATAAGAAGTAAGGAGAAAGTATAAGCGTAATGTCAGTTGTAACAGAGACAATCGAGGGAATAAGAGCATATACTTCTACAGCAGATACTTCAATAGATTACGAGCTTTTACATCAGGGAGTATATGCAATCGAAGGGTTTGTAAGTATCGTACTAGGCTTTGTACTAACAGCAATATTTTTAACATTAGGGCTAATCGTAGCACTAGATATATTGTATTTATTTAATCCAACATTCAGCTATTATGCCGATACGAAAAACAGTAAAGTATTTAACACTTTAGTATCGAAAGTAGCGAGGGAAAGTAGAAAAATAAGCCTTACAACAGGACAAGTAGCAATATGGATTTATTTAAAAAAGAGGGCTGTATTTCTAGCTTGTTTTGGGATAACATTGTTTATCTTGTATGGCAATTTTACTGTCGTAGTACATATAGTATCGTATGCTGTACAACAGTTTATCGGAGCAGTCCAATGGAAGGTAGCCAACCCAACGATGCCAATAACAGAAACGACAACAACAACAATAATAACAAGATAATGTATAGTAAATCAATAACATAAATAAAAGTAGAGTAAAACAAATTATATTATATTGAAGTATAGATACTTAGTAGGGGGGCTAAAACCCCCTATTTTTATGCTTTACATAGCATTAAAGAGCAGACACACAATAGAGGAGGGAATCTATGAAATACAGAATGATAGCAATAGACCTAGACGGTACATTATTAGACGACAATAAAGAAATCCCCAAATTAAACAAAGCTGTAATACAGCAAGCAATCCGTAAAGGATTTAAGGTAGTATTTGTTACAGGACGAAGTAGGTTGAATACAGTCCCTATAGTAACACAGTTAGATTTAAGAGGAGAAGATACACATATAATAAGTAATTGTGGAGCAACAAAGTTTATACCACAGCAAAAATTAATGTGGTTAGATACTTTAGGTTTACCAGTATGTGGTTCAAATGCTGTAACGAAATACGCAAATTATAAATATTACGAGCAGTTACAAAGAAAGGTCATAGAAGATAAATTATGGGACAATGGTCTGCAAATAATTCCAAGGTTTGCAGGGACAAAGGTACTTTCCCTAGTGGTAAATCCTAAAAGTAAAGGTGAAACACAAGTATTAGAGAGTATATTAAATGAACACTTTACAGTTTATTCAGCACAATATGGAGATGAGCAATACTGTATTGATATAGTAGAGCAAGGGACAAATAAAGGAGATACTTTATTACAATATGCAAAATCATATAATATAGCACCACACGAAATAGTAGCTTTTGGCGATGGAAACATTGATGTACCAATGTTACAGAAAGTAGGTTTAGGTATAGCGATGGGAAACGCTCCAATAGAAGTAAAACGATTAGCTGATGGCGTATGTGATATAAACAATAAGGCAGGATTAGGAAAAGCAATATATAGCATAATACAACAACAATAACAACAACAAAAAAAATAGTAATAGTAGTGGTAGTAGTAGTAGTAGTAGTAAACAAATTAGAAAAAAAGACTGCTGAGGGGGACATACAAATGTAAATAAATAGGGAGTAGAAAAAGGTGGAAGGGAGGTATATATTTTTTATAATGAAATATAAAATAATTTTAATGACCTGTTTAATGTTTATAAGTTTATTGGGGTTGACAGGTTGCTCTAATATAGATGAATTGTTGCCAGGGTATAGTTCAGAGGTAACAAAGAGATTAGTATTAAACACAAATGAATTAGAGAAAATACATAAAGCAGGGATAATAGATGATAATACATATAATAAAATGGCAGATGCGATAGCAAAGAACAGTTCTGGTTTCGGGTTGGATGTAGCCTCTGTTAAAGATATAAGTGCAGACAACGCAAGTGAGGTTAAAGAAGCTGTAAAGAATATAAAGAAGAACTTAGACAAGTACATAGTATATTGTAACGGAGTAAAGGACTTAACAAACAATATAACTAATGTAGGAAAAGATATGGATAGTAAGGTAACAAATGGCTATTTATTAGTAAATTCAGATAATTCAGGTACAGCAGAGATAGAGAAGATAATGCAAAGGGAGATATATGTATTAAAGACATATAACGGTGATGGTTCAGGAGCAACCTTTAAGGACTTAAATGTGATTGCAAATAGCTTACAATTAAAAACAAGCGATGGAGGAATGACAATAGATGATAGGGCTGCGAATACATATTTTGTGAACAGTTCAAGGCGTTTATTAGACACTACTAAAAAAGAAAATCACCTTGTACAGACAACAAAAAGTCCAAGCACAAAAGCCTCTAAGGTTTATGGGACAAAAACAGATAAAGACGAAATAAGAGTAAATGAATTAGGGAAGGACTTCTTATTAACTAAGATAGAGAAAAACGATGATGGGAAGACAGTAACAAATGCAATACAAGTAAGACTAAATGAGTTCAATCCAGATGCAGTAGACAAGTTAGTAGGTAAAGATGGAGTCCCTGATAATATATATGTAATGTCAGGGAATAAGTGTTACTTAATGCAGTATCCAGTATTTTATGTATCTGGATTTAAGACAACAGACGGAAAGAACTTTACAGCAGAATATAAGATGTCCGATTTACAGGTCAATATAGCAACAAAATCTACATACTTTAGAGACGGTTCAAAAATAATGACAACAGGTGTAGACAGGTATCATGTGACAAGTACGCAAGGAGAGTCTTCTTTTGTAGTAGATAATGTACAAAGATATGGAGTACAATCAAATGCCAGTATAAAAGCAGAGCAAATAGACACTAAATCAAAAACACAAGAAGAAGCTGTAGCAGAGGCTAAGGGATATTATAGTAACTACATATGTAACTACGGTGTTATTCCAACAGGCAAAGAAGCAGAATGTAAAACGAATATAGCCAAGTTTGGTTCTATAGTATTAAGAGATTACTTAGAGTATACATATATGCCGAATGTAGTTACTGGGGAGAATATTGTAGCAGTAGGAAGAATGTTCCGTTTATCTTGCTTTAATGGAAAGGTAGATAGTACATCAACTGGTGAAATAGGTAGGTTTATCGGAAAGGACAATATTATACAAGGAAGTACAGCAACAAAGACGACAGGAAAGACCTCTACAGTAGGAAGTACAAATGGAGGAAGTGTTAGTAGCAGTAGTAGTAGTAGTAGTAGTTCAGATAGTAATTCTAACAGCACAGGTACACAAAGCACAGAAACAAGCGGGACTAAAGACGGAAGTTCCCTAACCGTTGCAGCCTTATCCCAAGTAGGTAAATTAGGTACAGGCTGTGAAACAGTCTCCTTAACAATGGCATTAAATTACAATGGTATACAAGCAGATATGTATGACATAGCAGACAATTACTTACCCAAGGGAGAGGTAGGCAGTACAGACCCCAGTCAAGCGTTTGTAGGGAATCCAAGGGATAATAAATCGTATGGATGTTATTCACCAGTAATAACTAAGACAGCTAATAGTTATTTAAGTGCAAAAGGTTCGAGTTTAAAAGCAACAGATATAAGTGGAAGTGAATTAGAAAGTTTATTTAGTTATATAGATAAAGGAAAACCAGTTATAGTATGGGGAACACAAGATTGTAAGCAAGGGAGTTACACAGTTAGCTGGACTGTAAATGGAAAGCAAATACAATGGTACTCACCAGAACATTGTATGTTATTAGTTGGATATAACACAAAAAACAGCAAAGTATCAGTATGTGACCCATTAAAAGGTTCGAAAGTTGAGTATGACTTAAACACATTCAAAGAAAGGTATAATGCGTTAAAGAAACAAGCAGTAGTAATACAGTAAGCTCAAAAGAAAAGATAGGGAAAGAAGCAGTAAAGGGAAGTGATTAAATGTGTTAAGTAAAAACAAGACTAATAAAAATAATAGTATAAGAGCGAATAGTTTATTTGAACTAATGTTGCTATGTGTATTTATCGGGACAATAATACTAAATATAGAGCCAAAATCTATTAGAGCAGAAGATACAACAGTAGCAACAACAACAACAACAACAACAACAACAACAACAACAACAACAGCCCAGCAAGAAACAAATGGTGGGAGCAATCAAACGAACAATAGTAATAGTAGTAGTAGTACAGGTGATGTAATAATAAGTAAAGAGCAAACAGAGGATGTCACATCAGGTTCAAGTAATGTAAGTGTTCCTATAAGCATTACAGATGTATGCAGTATAAATGCAATTTCAGAGGGAAAGAAATTAAAACTAAAGTTTGGCGAAACGAGTACAGAAACTACAACAACAGCAACAGCAACAGCCTCATCATCATCCTCCTCTACAGTAGGTTTATTTGATGCAATAGGAGACTTAGAAACGGAGTATACAAACGATTTAACAGGTAACAATGGTGTTACAGTAAGGTTTCCAAGTACGATAGTAGGTAGTGCAGATATAGCAAATTTACACGAGCTTGTACAAAATAACAAATCTACAACAGAAGGAAAGGCTGTTGAAGGAGCGACAATGAAGCCAATAATGTATGGTATGCTATTAGACTTAGATATGTTTAGGAGCAATATGTATAGTTCGTGGATAACTGTAGACGGAGACGGAGGAAATTACGGTTCACTAGAATGGTGGAATGGTTGGTTAAACACAAACGGATATAGTTACAACATAGATAAAGATAAGCTATTAGGGACAATGAGTGAGCAGTATAATTTCGATGTAACAGGAAAAGGCTATATAATGCTAGATTTAGACACAATACAGGGAATAAAGAATATGTACGATGAGGAAGATATAAAGAATACAATAAAGTTATGGAGGACAATATATAAATTGTTAGGATTTGTGCTATTCGGATATTCTTTATTATTACAAGTTGCGTGGTTAATAGACACACAATTCAATACCCCTGGTTTACTTAGTATAATGACTTGTGGAAAATGGCAAGCTGTAACAGATAAGAATTTAGTGACAGATAAAAATAGTAAAGTACAGTATTTAACTTATTCAAGTGTGTTTATGCGAAGTATATTAGTAATTGCATTAGGTAGCCTGCTGATATTCTCAGACCCAATCGAATTAATAGATTTAGTATTACAGTTACTAGGAAATCTATCTGAAATGTTAGAGAGAGCGATAACAGGATAGATAAAATCCGTTAATGAAACCAACTAAATAGTTCACAGGGCATTAATAGTATAATATAAAAGCAAGAAAGAAAAAAAAAGAAAGCACAACAGGACAAGGGGAGAAAATGTTATGTGCAAGGAAGTTAAGAAAGAAAGGAAAGAAAGAGAAAGAAAAAAAATAAAGGGAGAGGTGAAAGGTGAGTATAAGAAATTATGATAAGAAACTCAAAATAATAGCATCCAGTTTATTGGCACTAATGTTACTAATAACACTAACAATGCCACAATTAGTCTATGCAACAGCAACAGCAACAACAACGAATACAATGTACAGTTCAGAGCTAGGGACAAATAAAGCGTTAGGTTCGCCATTGTTAAGTTCGACATTTGAGGCAGATGACTGGAATCCCTATGAGATGATATGTTTTGGGGTTTTTTTAAGTAATTACTGCACCAAATTTGGGTATGATAATTACGAAACAGCCTTTTCCAAGACAGCAAAGAGTGGTTCTAAGGGGAAAGCATATGATGCGTTAGTATTTGGGACAGGAACATCGAATGAAGAAACAGCAAAAAAAGCCTTAGATAGTATGTTAAACTATGCAATCAATAGGCAAAAAGCTAATGGAAAGCAGATATATAGGAAAACAAAAATTATAGTACATACAGATGAGGGAGACAAGAGTTACTCAGGCGATTATACTAAGGCAGAAGCACATTTTATGGATATGATGATGTTACCAGCAGATAATGAGTCTGTTAAATTAATCATAGATAAGGATAAATATGTAATGTCTACTGTAATATGTCGTAACTTACAGAATGTACTAGGTTTAACAGGTCTTAACTATGTATATGGTACAGGGTATGTTGGCTATGAATTTTATGTAATGGGAGAAAACAATCAACCAATTACAATATTTAATTCATTAGATGCGTGGGATATGCAACAATTAGCGAGCTATATATCAGCATTAAATTCCTATGAGATGGATTATAGCTATTTAAAAGATATAATGGACAATAACGGGAATTTAGAGTTTGATGCTTTCGGTAATATATGTGTAAAAAATGGGACAAGCAAGAAAATCATATTACCAGCATCTTGCAATCAGTATTTAACCGACACCCCAAGCTATAATTTAATTACAACAGCCACAATAAATAGTTCATATAGTCAAGCAACAACAAATAATATATTAAGATATATGGACTTCTCACAAACTTCTACAAAAAACAGTTTAACAGGAACAGCAGGTGTAATAAAGAGGTTAAAAGACTCAAATATAGGGATAACTGATGATATAGGAAACGCAATAGAAAAGGCAACAAATCAAGGGAATTATTCGTTTGATATAGGTATGGTAAAATCCACAGGTGGAGAGTATAACCTAAGAGATGGACAACATATGTATGCTTTAGATACCAATACATATATAGGAGATTACCTCTCAAAAAACGGTTTAAAGAGTAAATCCAACGCAATAAATGATTGGGGAATAGGTATAGTAAATATACTTAATAGCAAGATAACAGGAGATGCTTCACTTAACTGTGGATTTATAACCTTGCCAATAGGACAGAGCGTAACTAAAGCAGGTTTCTTTGAAAGTTTGTTTAAAACAGCACGACATAAGTATTTGGCGAATAATACAGCAATTACACTTAACACAATATCTAATAGTATAACAGTAAATAAAGATAGAAAAAGGCTTACAACAGTACAGATGACAAGTGGGAAACAATCTATCTTTGGAAACCCAGTTTATGTAGCAGCGAACATACCAGCTTCGGATGCAAATTATCCGTTAAGGGTTACAATAAATGAGATGTTTAGGTATTTAGACGGAACATCTGTTAAGAACAATCCAAATGTAACAGATTTACCTAGTTCTAGTATAATTGTAAACAATTTAAGAAATGCTAAGACACCAAAAGATGTAGCAAATGTATTATTCTGTGGTTCTACAACAGGTTCAACAGCCTCAGCTTTATTTAGAAATTCATTATTTTCAAATAACGCAGTAGATACAACTAAAGCAACAGAAACTTTATCAAAAAATAATATAAGTTTAGATGCAGCTTTAAGTGATTGTACAATAAAATCAGTAAGTGGAACAGTTTTAAATAGTGGTGCTTCCAGTAGCTTTTCAGCAGATAAAAGGGAAAAGGCAGTAACCAGAATAGTAAAGGTATATCCAAGAAGTGATATATTAATAAAATTATGCAATAACTTAAATGGTACAGCTTCTCACGATGATTTTGGAGCTTTAACACCATATATTTATATGACATATTATGACTGGTATGGTATTACAGGCACAACAGGAAATAAGTTTAATAGCCAGTTGTTTTCAAAGACAGATGATATATTAAGTACAACAGGCGAGGATTTATTTGAGAACACATTTCAGACTTCTGAAGAAAAGCAAAAATCTGTACTCAATTACGCATACTTGTTGTTAAATCCAAATAGTGCAGACAGTAAAGAGTACAAGACAAGTTTATTTGACAATGCAATAACAGGTACAATGTACAACCAGTATTTAAAACTTACAGAGAGTAACTCTAGTGATATACAGTTGGGAAGTGTAGCTAATATAAGAGCCAAAACATCAGGATTTTTAAATGTACCAACATTGACAGAAAATTGGATTACTTCTTTATTGGCAGTAAACTATACAAATATAGCAGTATTATTGCTAGGCTGTAGTATACTTATAGTTATAGTAATAGGGATAATCTCTAAGCGAGGTAAGGTATGGTATTTAATAAGCATAGCAACAATGATAAATATACTTATTCTTACACCAGCAATAAGTGAAATAAACCCATATATTTGTAATAAGATAGTACAAGGAGTGTTTGCAAAGCATAGTGACTATTGGGCAATAGCAGAGGATATAAGTAACTTGCAACAAGAACAAGAAGCAATAAAAGCAAGTGCAGATACTGATTCACAGGTACTATCTGACCAAACCTTAGCAAGTATAGTAAGAGATTTATCTATAGTTTATTTAGACAGTTCTATACAAATAAAGAATGATATATCAAGGAAAGTAGTAGAGAGTAGCGATGAGACAGTAAGTAAGATGCAGAACACATTAGCAGCTAGGTGGTTAATCCCTGTGCTAATGAGACAAAGCTCAGGAGATAAAGGAACAGCAGACTATGTTTACACTTCTTTACTAGACTTATACAATAATCAGCAAAATGTTTATTGGTACTACCGACCAGAGTCAATGAATGATTCAAAGACTTTAAATGCAACAAGTGTAACTAAGAAAGACACTACAGATAGAGGAGCAGATATAATAACCGATACAAACTATAAAATATCACAATATTCTAAATATAAGAAAATAGATGATATGGGTAGCTTGTGGAAGAATGAAAATGACAAAGACAATTATACACTATCCTTAACTCGAACACTAGACGATGAATATAAGACACATACAGGATACTATTTAGTAGATTTTAATACCTTAAATGATTTAGGTACAGGGTGTACACCAGAGAATTTAGATGTAACAGGTTTAAGAGAAGCCGAAGTAAAAATGGAGCAACTTGCGTCTGATTACCAAAGCTCAGTCGGAGCTGACCAATGTTTTGGCTACCTAGAAACAACTGAGAACCCAAGTTTGTATTTTTATATGTTAGTACGAGATATGTGTGACGGACAGTTGTTTGAAACAGATAAGATAGAAGCCTACACAGACCAAACAAATGATAGTACAAAGACACAGGAAGTTACAAGTAGTTCTGTGGCTAGTATAGTAGCTAATTTACAAGGAAAGATAGTTAAGAAAGTGGATGTGAGTACAAATGGAGACGGTAGTGAGTATAAGCTATTAAATGAAATGACTACAGACGAAAAAGAAGCCTATTCAGAAAAAGAGTTGGAAAAAAGGACAAAGACTTGTAGAGTATCATTTATGCACACAGGAAAGACAGGGTATATAAGGGATTTTGCTGATACAGAAGAACTATTCACTAATGTAATTCCATATATGTACGATATGTATGTAGTAGCCAGAGGGACAGATATAGATGAGAACGGCAAAGCAGTATATAGTTTATCTGATTTATCTGATACTACAGATGAAGTAAAGAAAACATCTAAGACAGGTAAGAACAACAATAGTAGTAATAAATATAGTGCCTTATTCCAAGACGGCGAAAAAATGAGTAACTTTGCCTTATACAAAGACAATGATAAGAGTTGGTTCTGGAGGAGCAACTGGGCAATAAAACTCTTAGAAGATAACGATTTAAACAGAGAAAGAGTTGCTTATAAGAGAATAGATGGTAAAAGAGTTGCTATAACACTAACAGGTACACCAATGAACCCACGCAACTATCCAACAGATAGACCTATGGTATTTAGTGAAGCTCAAATGAATTTACAAGGTTTAAAAGAAAATGATTTAACACTACCAGAGTTAAAAATCTTGAAATTCAATTCAGCCTTAGAGAGAAGATGGACATTATTACTTAATTATGCTAATGCTTCAGGAATGTCACCAGAGATTATGTATAGACAAATGGCTTTATCAGCAACCTTAGAGTTTAACAAGGCTTTTGACACAGGTAGAGGGTTTAATGGTAGCAAAACACTATATCCACAAGCATTAGATTTAAGTAATATAAGCTATGATAATGTACTAAGATTGGTATTATTGAATACGACAGGAAACACAGCTTACTTACAGACAAGCCCTGTAAAAGCCTTATTCCAAACAGGTAGTGTTTTAACACATTTAACAGTATTGTTATCAGCATATGGTAGCGAATTTATAATGCCACTCTTTAGGAATGGTTACATAGCCTTCTTAATGCTTTTAGCTATTGCGATGTCATTAAAACATATAATAGCACCTGTAAATACAAAAGTAAGAGTAAGTTTAGGCTATATATTAAGTAATATAGTGTTTATCGGAATAAACATAATCTACTTTATGATGTTTAAGTTACTGATAGCTACAACAACACCAGATGAAGCACTAACTATTGGAAAAGTAAACACAGCAAGTGGTTCACCAACAATGATTACATTCCTAATCTTATTGGCAGATATAGTATATTGTGTAATGGTTGCTAGGCTAGGAATTACCGTATTTAGATATAGAAATGATATGGGTTATGGTGTATATATATCTAAATTAGGAGAACTAACAGATGGGATAAAGAACGCATTTGGAAAAGTAACAGGTTTATTTGGTGGAAACACTATTAATAAAGGAGATACAAATACTACAGCAGGAAATAATAAAGACAACTTAGATAATAACGGAAATACATCAGCAAATGGGAAAGTAACAGGAAAAGTTAAGCTAGACGACAATGATGAAACAGACGAGACTATATATAATGACATTGATAGAGAAGAAAGTAATTATTCAAACTTTAATGGTGATTCAGATAATATAGTGAGTGAAGGAAAGACAGGTATAGACTTTAGAGAAGCCGTAGAACAAGGAAAGAAGAATTTAGAGAACAAAGAGAAAGAGAAAAACAGAACTAAAGATAATAGAGAGAACAAAGAGGCAAATGATAGTAAAAAATACAAGAACAGAAAAGAGAATGAATTTGGTATAGATGACTTCTTAGATAGTACAATTAATAATGAACCAAGTAAAGATTATGGGCTAAATGAGAGAGAACCTATAAAAGGTGAAGATGATTTTTACTAATCAGACAGCCAATTAATCAATCAATCAATCAATTCATTTATTAGTCAGTTTATTAGTTTAACATTAATTAATTAATTAACAAAGAAGCACAATGGGGAGAGAACAAAATAAATCTCCCCATATTTTTAGTTGAGTCCATTACATACAATATAAAACAATATAAAACAATATAAAACAATAGGATGGTGATAAAATGGCAAGTTCGAGCCGAATATATAAAAATCAATCTGGGGATATGCTTGTACCTAATAACATAGATGGATATATGAATGAAATGAATTTCTTTAATTCAGGAAAGTTAATAGCAATATTTTTAACAGCCTTTGCTGATTTTAGCGTGTTTTTATGGATGCAAGATATTCAGTCTGGTTGGGTATTTAAACTACTTATAACTTTGCTAGTAATTTATATAAATACTATTGTACTAAGGTATGTGGTATTAGAGGAAAGTTATTATTATAAAATGTATAAAAAGATGCAAAAGTATGAAATTACTACAGCTGATTTATTTTGGGACATAGTAGGTATTAGAGATACAGAAGATGGAGCAATATGTATATATAGCGATTTAAAAAATGCCGTAATGGTAAAACTAGAGAGAGGGACAACCGTAGGTAAGAGTGCAGAAGCGAAGGAGAATTACTACGACTCTGTTTCCAATTTTTATAAAGAACTTAATTTAAGGAATTTAAGCTATATACACTTAAATATAATGGAGCCAGCAAGTAAAGACCCTCGTTTATCTGAATTAGATGAATTGCAGAAAAAATCTAAGCATAATGCAAGTTTAAACAAGTTGGTAGAGGAGTCAACAGCATATATGAAACGAGTAACTAGGTCAGCTCTATTTGAAACAGACTATTATTTGGTCTATACATATAATAGCAATAGAACAGATGTTCTTATCTCAGATGTTTGTGAGTGCTGTGAGAGTTTAAGTCCTAATGCTTATGCAAGTTATAGTATTTTGCATAAAAAAGAACTGGTAGAGTTACAGAGAGAACAAATGGGTATTAAGTTTTTTGACTATTCTAAGGCTATGTTAAGAGTATACGCAAATACTAATAATACAAGTTTAACAGATGCGTTTACAATTAAGGCAATTAACTATAGTGGTAACGATAACAAGCAAATTACTGTAGATGCACAAGGTAACGCAAGATTAAACCGTTTAAAAGATTTATTAGAGGATGGAACTATAGAAAAAGACTCTTGGAGTGTAAAAGATGTTTTACAAGGACATTTAAGAAAAAGTAGTGTAGTAGCAGATAGCTTAGAAACAATGACAAACAAAACCAAAGAATTATCTTCTGAAGCTAGTATGAGTGGATTAGACTTAGATACACTATTAGGTGTGAGTGTTGAGGGGCATACAGAAGAATATTATAGAGAAGAAGAAAAAGAAGTAAACAAAAACATCAATAAAAGTAATAACAGCAAGCAAGATACTAAATTAAAAGAGCCAAAGGCTGTTGGGGATATTGAAGATGAAACAGATGAATTAATAGATTTTTAGTTTATCTGCAAAGGTAAGGAAGTAATAGAAAATAAAGAAATAGTAGGAAATATAGTTTATGAGAAGGGACAGATGAAGAAATGCAAGTATTAATTTGTGGTGGAAATAAGACAGGAAATGTTGTATCAGTAACAAGACGAAGATTTAAAACAGGGAATGTAGAAATACAAGGAGCTTTGTTTATTAATGATATACAACAGTTATTAAATGAGGGAAAGGTTTTTGATAGATATGTAATCTTAGAACCTAGTTGGACAAAGGGTAGTGGTACACTACCTGCAAATGAAATGCGAAGGGTAATAATTGATTTTATAACTAATATAGTACCTCGAAATAGTGAAACAACTACATATGTATTTGTCACAACAGATAAGCCATCTGCACAAGTAATAAGTGAAGAAATATTGGGATTAGCACACAGAAGTAGTGTCCTATTAAGGGACAAAGAAGCTAAATATACAGCCTCTTTCTTTACAGAGGTTATTACATCTGATATAGCAGATATGCCAGAGGAATTAGTTTATAAGGCTGAAAAACCAGCGATAAAGCGAGCCAAACAAAAAGAAGAATTTACACAAGTAGGGTTAAAAGATACTTTGCAAGGAGTAGAAGAAGTAGGAGAAATCACCCTTACACAAGAGAGCCAAGAGGTTGGTGTAGATATAAATACAGTATTAGGTTTAGATACAGAAGCTGAGTGTAAGACAGGAATTGAGGCTGAGGCTAAAATGAAAATTGAAAACCCAGAACAACATACAGAATTAGAGCCTTATCAAGAACCTATTACTGATAACAATACTACTACAAAAGAGTTAGAATATACAGATACCTTTGAAATTACAGTAGAAAATCAAGAAAAAGAAGCTGTAGAAAACGAAAAAGAAGAAGAAGGCTTAGTAGTAACAGGACAAGAAGAAAATGCCGAAGAAGTATTAGCAGATGTAGCTGTAGAAAAAGAAGAACCAAGTGAAAGAAATAATATAGATGAAAAAATCGAGACTGAAATTGAAACACAAGAAGTACAAAAGGAAGATAACTACGCTAATGGGTATACAATAGACAATGAGGATAATAATACAGCTAATAAAAGTATAACTGACGAAGGAGTAGTAGCAGAAGAAGAAGAAGAAGAAGAAGAAGAAGAAGTAAAGGAGAATACAGAAGAATATGCAAATGGATATACAATTTTAGGGGATGGAAATGAAAATAATCAAGAAGAAGATAGTGGAGATAAAATATACTCTACTAATAATAGCCTTGATTACAAAGGTGTTTATTCAGGGATTGAAGAAGACAATAATATTACTACAGATATTACAGAAACAACAGAAGAAGAAATAAAAACAGGTGTAGAAACAGAAACAACAAATGAACTTTTAGAAGTAGGGGAAGTAGAAGTAGAAGAACAAGAAAAAGAAAAAATAGAGGTAGAAGATGAAGGTACTGTAGGAAGTGAAGTAGCTGAGAATACAGCCGAAGAACTAGATATGGTAGATATGTTCTCAATACAAGATACTGTAGAGGATAGAGAAGAAGAAGATAATAATAATAATAATAATGAAACAACACTACCAGAAGAAAGCTTAACACCAATAGATGTTGGAACAAATACTACAGGAAATAGTGCATATAAAGAAATAGTGCCTATGTTCGAAGAACAAAAACAAGAGGAAATACAGATAGAGCCTGTAAAGAAGAAAAGAAAAGGATTATTTAGTAATTTATTTGGTCGCAAGAAGAATGTAGCAACTGTAGAAGGTCTATTAAAGGAATTATTAGAGTCATATAGAGGTAGAGCTGTAAGTTTAGTAGTTACAGGGACAAAAGGTAGTGGTAAATCGACAATAGCAAGTAATTTAGCAGATGTAGTAGCTCGCTTAGGATATAATGTGTTATTAGTAGACTTAGATATACACAACAGAACTCAGGCGTGCATTTCAAAACGAGCGTATGAAGCAGTACATACGATAGGCTCAGATAATTATGCCTTAAAACAGGCATTAAATACATCACACAGAGAATTAGGTAGATATGTTTCTGTATTAAGTGCAGGTTTACATTTATTGACATTGGGGTTAGCATCAAATACAGACGATTATAATAGCTTAGCACCTAAAGAACATTTACTTAGATTTTCTAGTCTTGTTAGAAGCGACTATTCTGTGATTATATATGATGTACCATTCGATATTGTAGGTACATACGCAAGTGATTTAGTAATGACATCTGATTATATAGTATTAACAACAGAATATAGTAGTTATTCAGCTACAGATTTAATGCTAAAAATGACTAATATCGGTGAAAACAGGGAAATTGAAAATGTAATATTTAACAGAGCCCAAATTTGTTTTAACAAGGTGCATTATGATAAGCCTAAGAATATACTAGGAAAGGTAGTAAATAATTCAAAGGACTACTTAAAGACAATAGATAATCAAATTGTAAAGTTACTAGGAATTTTACCTGATTATGCTTTAGAAGAAATGGATACTTGTGGAGAATTAGCTTATGCAGAACATTGTGACAATGGTTGGTATAGTTCAGGTCAGATTACAAATTCAGCAGAGGGATGGAATGAGTATACAACATTACTACATAAGATACTTTTAAGGAAGGGCGATGAATAAGAAAAATGAAATACAGTATTAATATAAATTTAAAAGGGTATAAGAATGTAGAATTAGGGAAAAATGGATTAGAAAACGAAACAGTAGTAGTTTATATAGATAAAAGTTGTGAAGATGAAAAAGTACAATACTATACATATGTAAAAGAATTACTTCGTAATAGTAATAAACTTATATTAATTTATAAGGAAGATGGTAATAGCATTTACAAGTTGTTAAGTATGCTTATGTGTATGTTTGGACAATACAGCATTTACAAAGATACAGGATTTATTAATTCAGACTATATAGATGTGCTATTAGAACGAGAACCAGATACGCAGGAAGTAGAAATGTTCTTAGGTGCAGATATAGTAGCATATGATGAATTTCAGCCTATTTTATTAAGCATAACAAATAAACTAGCGAAAAATGAATATGAATCAGCTTTAAAGGAAATTGAAAAAAATAGAGGTTTATTTGAGGGTTACATCCAATTAACCACATATATGAAAGCGATAATAGAACAATGTAGGGTTGATGAAGTAGGTAAAAAACTAAAAGAAAATGAAACCTCTAAATTAAAGTTAAAAGAACAGCTTGATTCAGCAAATAAAAAGATTAAAACTTGTGAAGCAGAAGTAGAACAGTATAAGGAAAGTAGCTTAGAATGTACCAAAATTTCAGAGCAAGCTAAGAAGAAAGTTGCAGAGTTAGAGCGAAAATTAAATTCATCAGCACCTGTAATTAGAGCATACACACCTGTTAATACTACACTTTTTGATTGCAAAGTGAAAAATATTATATATTTTAAAGAAGTTTCTCCTATAAGGTATATAAATTCATTTTTAACCCAGTATTATAACTATTTGGTGAAGGTTTTGAAGTTAAATGTAAAGTTAATGATATATGACAATGCAACTTCTTTTGTGGATGTTTATAAGCCAATGCAAGTAATTACATCTACAGAATACCTAAGTAACAGAGAAAACATAGTAAATAAACTAAAGAAAATGGTAATAGTAGAAGCAAACCAAAGTATTATGGAGGATATACTACGAAACGAGAAAGTAGATGTAGTATTAGTATATGATAGATTAAAATTATTAGATGACTTAGTTGTAGGTAATAATATAACTAAGTTATGGGTATTAAATAGTACAACTGAATATCAAAGATTAAAGGATAAATGTGCTATACAACTAAAAAATATTTTAACAAATCCAGAGCTTAGTCCAGAGTCTTTATGTATATCTCCAATAGTAGAATATAAAGCACAAACAGACTCAAAAAAATTATTCTCTTATATACAAATGGAGAATGAGGGAAAAGAGCAAGGAACTTTGTTTAACATAATAACAGAAAGGGCACACATAGGACAACTTAGGTAAGTAAATAAATAAAGGAGGTAGATGTTTATTTGGGAATACTATCGACACTTTTTCCAAGTTTAAAAGGAAATAAAGAAAAAAAGACATTTAAAGAAAAGCTAGATATGTATGATATGATGGTAGCTAATCTAGTAGCTGGGAATAGTATTATAGAACCAGATGTAGTATTAGATAACAGCAAACTATCTATCGGATATAGTAATATAGCTACTGAATCCACACTTACTAAGTATTTCTTGATTGTTAATTTTCCAGACTATTTAACACAAAAGTTATATTATGTATTACGATTAGCAACCCTTGAAAAGGGAGTTAAAATGGACTTTACAGTTTATAATATTCCACACAGAATAAAGTGGGACTCTGCTGAAATGCGAAGTCGAATGAGAATATGGAATGAATACACACAAGAAGTAGACAGTACAAGTAAAAATGTATTTACATATAGAAATAACAGAGATAAAAATTTAGCTAGTGCAAGACTTAAATGGTCTACAAAATATTTGAATGAGGCAGATTTAGACCAAAAGAGGACAACAATGCAGTCCACATTTTTAGTTACCATACGCTGTGGTAGAGAAGATGAATCATTAGCGAATATGAGTATAACACTTAAAAATTTTAAAAATTATTGTGAACGAGTAGGAATACAATATAAAGAGTTAAGAGTAAACTTAATGGATTGGGTACAGCAACTTAACATATTCTCATTAAGAGAGATTAAAGAGCTAAAAAATAGAGTACCTAAAAAATTATTGACAGATGATTTATTGGCACATTTTAATTCATACAAGCAAGGTAGAGTAGGAAAACAAGGTATTCCATTAGGACTAGATATTTTTTCATATTCAATCGTATTACATAAATTTAAGGAAGACCCTAGTGCAGCCGAAAACTGGTTAATCTCAGCAGCGACAGGTGGAGGAAAATCTTTTTTTGTAAAAAATATGTTAATGTATTTAATGGCAGACGATTTTATAATTACTGTACTTGACTATGAGGGAGATGAATACACAGCATTTGCGTATTACTTAGCATCTTCCAACCCAGAGGATGTTAAAATAATAAGTATAGGAAATAAAGGTTCTTCATACTTTGACCCTTTGCCTATAGGGGATTTAACAGGGGATAAGGACATAGATATAGATTTAAAAAATTCTGCTACACAGGCAACAATGGCTATGTTTAGAATAATAGTCCACGGAACAAAAGGTCAATTTACACGAGACGAGGAAAAAGTTTTATCTACAGCAATAAGACGAGTATACGATAGTGTAGGTGCTGTTGATGAAGATATGAATACTTGGAAAAGGTCTGCTGACTTAACAATACAAGATGTTTATTTGGAGTTAAAAGATATAGTAGAAGAAAGGGAATTTGTAGATTATTCGTCAGGAAGTCCTTTACATACTGCTGCAACAACAATAGTAAACTCTGCTTCGATTTATTTTGAAATTGGAGAGTCTAAATACGGGACATTTGCAAAACCTTTAAAAGTTAGTGAATTGTATGATGCAAAGTTTATATTATTTTCTTTTGGTGCTAAAGGTGCAGTAGCAAGTACGCTAGACCCAACAATATTGGCATTAAAGCAGTTATCTGTAGCCAATATATCTATTCAAATATCTAACCACGCAAAGTATGTTAAACATAAGTTTAATGTTAAGGTATGGGAGGAGTTCCAAAGATGGGGAGAAATTGAAGGTTCTAAGGAAATTATAGTAAATGCAATTACAGGTGGGCGTAAAAGAGGAGATGTAAACTTAATTATCACCAATGATTTAGGGCAATTATTAAGTAACGAACAGACAATGAGTTCTTTACAGAGTAATATACAAAATTATGCTATAGGGAGAATACCTGAAGCACAAACACGAGAACTATTTTGTGATAAATTTTCAAAACAAGACTTACGAAATAGCTTAGACAATATAGGTACAGCTTCAATCGGAATGGCAGAAGGAGTAGGTTTTCAACAAAATAAATGGCGATTTGCTTTTTGTGTAATCAAAGAAAATGGAGAGAGAGCTATCGTAAAAGCAATAGTACCTCAGAGTGTTATAAAATCTGGAATTTTTAACACAAAAGTAGAAAAAGAATAGTTTATTTAATAGTATTTATACTTAAAGAAATACTTCTTTTATTATAGCTAGGGATATGTTTTCCTAGCTTTTTTAATTTAATAGGGCATTGGTTGTATATTAAATGATAGATGTTAAATAAATGATTAGGTAGGTGGAGTTAATTATGGTATTACTTATAATGCTAGTTATAGCACTAATAGTTTATGAGAATACATTTAAAAGTATAGAAGAACCAAATATAAGACAAAAACATAACCTAATATATGGAATTATATTAGTAATACTGTGTATAAGAACGGTAATGTAATGGGATGTAAAAGTAACTTAGGTTAATAAAAAATAGGTAGGTGAAAAAATGGGGATTAAAATTGGAGATATGGTAAGTGACGATATGCTTGCTAGTAATATGGAGGACAATACGAATTTAGGGTTAGATGATTTTAATATGGATAGCCCCCTTAGTGACCCTTTATCTACAGACGATGGGATGGGAATTGGAGATAATTCTTTAGGTGGTTTGGAGGGTTTTGATACAGCAGGGGCTGATTTTGGTTTACCCGATGGAATGGAGTTTGATGATAATGATTTTTACACACCTCCATCGAAAGAAAAAGGCGAAAGTAAGAAGGTTGACCAAAGTTCAATTATATCTGAGGAATTATACAATAATTTACTTAATGCACTAAGAGAATTAAAAGAAATACTGTTTAGTATAGAAACAAGAACAGGAGACGATTTTGCCGAGTATAGTACAAACTTGATTTATACTTCTGTAGCTCTAGGTTTATCCAGTTTTATACTATGGTTTATACAGATTGCTTTAGGTTCAGCTAATTTCTTTGGTAAGCCCTTTAATTTTCTATGTTCTGGGTTACTTATTTTAAGTATAGGGTTTATTGGCTTAGGAATATCTGCATTTATTAGCAAAGGGACAACAAGCGAACCGTCTAAAGAGTTTGATGATGAACCTATAGAAATACCAGATACACAAGAAGACGAGTATATTGAAGATACATATAATGAAGATTATAGCGATTATAGTAAACAATTAGATACAGCATTAGACAACTACTATATTGACGAAGTAAACGAAAATGAAAGCGACAAAAACTATGACTATGATATAGAAGAAGTAGTAGAGCCTGAACATATAGATTACGATAAAATTATAGATAGTATAAATAGCAAATTACCTAATAATAATAATACAGGAGAAATAACTAGAGAGACATTATGTGATATATTTATGCCTCTATTCCAACCAAACACCCCTGGATTTAAGGATACGCACGAAATAGACCCAAGTTCTCGTGATTTTGCTTGTTTAGATTTATGTGCAAAAAGAGCTATCGCAAGTGCAGCAAAAAAAGATGTAGCAGATATAGTAAACGGTATTACAGAAGCAAAAGAAAGTTTATTTGCATATATATTTAGATTTCCGAGGATAAAAAGTCTTAACAAACCAAGTGTGATTGAAGATGAAATAATAAGATATTTCACGCCAAAAGACGAGGACAATGGATTAATCAGGTGTGATGGTAAAGACGATGGGGTGGCAGTCCCTCAAGCAAAGGTAACCATAGAAGGTGACGAATACAAAATCATAGTCACAAAAGGTGAAAAAGCTCTGGTTACATATGGAGATATATTTAGTTTACCTGATGTTGTACAGTTTTTTAAAAACAAGAAAAATGCCTTTCCTATTGTGCTAGGCACAACTGAAATAGGGTTACCAATAGCAATAGATGCAAAAGCGAATGAGTCCATGTTATTAGCTGGGTTGTCTCGTTCAGGAAAGTCTTGGGGTGTACTAAACATATTATTATCACTTATGTTATTCAATACACCAGAAGATATACAAATACTTGTTATAGACCCAAAGGACACAAACTTATTTGCAACTATAGGCTGTTTTCCACAAGTCATAGGTGTGCATAACCACCATAATATATTAAATTTATTGGATGAAATAATAGATAATGAAGCTGAGAAAAGGCGTAGATTAATTAAGGAAAATGGTTGTGAAAATATTTGGGATTTAAAGAAAAAAGGTGTAAAACTGCCTTTGTTGTATATATTTATAGACGAATTTAGTACAGTTACTAAGTCTCTAGGAGACTCAGGTGCAAAAGAATTTAACGGAAAATTAAAAGTAATTTTAACTCAATTTCCTAGTTTAGGAATACGCTTAATTGTTATAGCACACAGACCTGTAGGAGACTTAGATAAGACTGTAAGATTCTTATTCCAACATAGATGTGTGTTTAGGGCTTCTGTAGATACTGTAAAAGAAGTTATGGATGCAGATAAATCTAGCAGTTGGAACACACCTCTAACACAAGCAGGTGAAGCAGCTTTAAAATTACAGTCTATGCAAGGAATAATGTTTATGCGTGGATTAAGTGTGACAACATCTGACGAGGAGAATAAGGACATTATTTTAGCTTGTGCCAAAATGTACTATAAGTTAGGAATAAAGGGTGTTTATTCAGATTGTTTAAAATTATGTAATAACAGAGATGAACAGCATATACGACAAATGTTAGGTATTACAGAAGGAGACGATGAGCAGTAGTGGATAAAGCAAATAATAATAATAATATAAAAGAAGACGAAATATTAACCGAATTGCAATCTAAAGTAGACACCGAAGCACAGCAAATAGTAGATAAATTAAAAGAATTAGCAAAATTAGAAGACAAGCTCGAAAAACAACTAGCTATGTATAACATACAAAAACAGTCTACACAGCAAAGAATAGATATTACACAAGAAAAAATAAAGGAAGCAATATTAAAAAATACAAAATTAGAGGAAAGAGTGTCGAGTTTAAAAGAAAAACTAAACGAACTTGAAAGCAAACAGGGACAGTTAGAAAACGAAATTTCTATGCTAAATGAGAAGGTGTCGGAAGTAGAAGCAGAAGAAGAAGCAGAAGAAGAAAACAAGCAAAAGCAAGAAATAGAGCTACAGAATAACAAAAGCAAATTGATAGACAGTCGAGAAACTTTAAAAGACTCTAAAGAGGGGGGCATACGAAAGTTATATAATGAGGAAGTAAAAAAATATAGAGACCTAAATGATTTAACGATTTCTAATGACAATAATATAAATACTGATAATGATATAAGGACAGTAGGTTTATTGGAGATTGTTAATGAAGGAAATGAAACTAAAGTAAAGGACATATATTCAAGTTCCGAGTTAGGATTAGGTTTAGGTTTAGATTTAGACTTTGATTTAGGTTCTGGTTTAGACTTTAATTATGGGACTGCTACCAATTTGGAACAGGACAATACTGTAAGTGCAACCGAAGAAGAATTGAAAAACAGTTCTGAGTTCAAAGCAAAAGAGGAAAAAGAAAAGACAGCTATAGTGGGAGATAGAAGCAAGCAATCTGTTTATGAGGTGCTAGATACCAATAACAAGATTAATGATAAAGATATAGATAAAGATATAGATAAAGACATTCAGACAGAAATAAGCAGTACCAAGCAATCTCCCTTAGAGTTGGTTAAAGAGTACCTAACAAACCTAGGTATAGACATTATACCAACAATAGAGTTAAAGAATTTACTAACACAAGAACAGATAGAACACCTAGTAGAAGACGGCGAGTTGTACTATGTAGGCACAGGATATATGTTAGCAACAGATTTAGGTATATAGGATAAAGTTTATTAGCGACAACCAACAATATTGTGGTTTAAATAAATAAGTAAGTAAGTAAGCAAAAAAGAAAGTAAGTAAGCAAGTAAAGAACAAAACAAAGACAAGTATAAGAAAGGAGAAAACTTAATTGAAAAAGAAGGTATTAACAGGAATATTAGCGAGCTTAATGCTATTCAATATGACAGGATGCAAGAAATCTGTAAATATAAAAGAATTAGAAAACGAGGATTACGCAACGACAGTAGAGCTTGCAAACCAAGAAAAAGAAAGCATTAAATATCGTAGACAAATAGAGAATGTAGCTGAGAAGTTAGAATACGGATATGAATTACAGCAAGTAGATAGTAAAAAGAAAGCAGAACTAACATCAGCTATGCAGACAATACAGAATGAATACGGGAGTGCAGTTTATATGGCTAATTCCCACATAACAGCAGAGCAATATAACACAATGAAAGGTGTAATAGACGATAAGGTACTTACATATAAGAGTATAGCTCAGATAGGTACATTAAAGGGTTATTATTTTGTTGATGTAAATTATACAGTAACCCCACAGAGTTTAGGTAGTGTAAAAGAGAACACAAAGTATTTAGGTATAAATGGAGCTTTTCAGGATGATGGTTATGGGAATGTAACCTTTAACCCTACCTTTGTAGCAAAATACTTAAATAGTGCCAAAATAGCAAAGCAGGCTGAGGAATTAGAAGCCACAAAGTATAAGAGAGCAGATAAATCTAAAGAAATTGTAATTAACAATGATGAGAAGAAAGATACAGGTATAAAGAACACACGCCCAAGTACACCAAGTATCATATTAGCAAGTAAGAGCTTAGGTACATCAGTAGGGACAACAATCTGTATGCCAGAATTAACAATGGTATATAACCCAGCACCAAAAAGAGGGACACTCTCAGGGAACGGAATATCTTTACAAGGAGATAAGACAATGTACCAGTATGGATATGATAGGTCTAAGATGACAGGTAGTTTATATATGCGATATGTGTTTAAGCAGTCTATTACAGATAATAGCAAAGTAGAGTTTGTAAACGCATATGTAATGAATTGGAAATTAAATGAAGCACCGAAAGAGGATAAAGAGGTAATAATACCAGAGTTTGTTGAGACAAATGCAACAAAGTTACTAGAAAGAACAGATAGATTGGTAGCCAATAGTGATTTAAGAGGGTTAATGAATGGAGAAGTAGTCTTAGATGTAGGAAATGCAGTATTATGTGGATATTTAAGTAATAATGCGTTTATTGGAAAGCATAGAAGCACCCTAGATGAAGTAGTAGGTAGAGATGAAGCAAGGAATAGTTACCTAGTGAAGTTTCACACCGTAAAAGAGATAGGAGCTAAGGGTAGTGCAGATTATGGCAAGTATAGGCTAGATGGGTATTTTGTGATGACACAGCAAGACTTAGACTTTAAGATGACAGATTATGTTTATACGAGTGTAGAGACACTAAGAGAACCAAGTGTAAGTATAGACGATACAATTACACTTCAATTAGCTTCATTAAACTTAGCAGGAAAGATAGGGACAACAACAAAGAAACAGATAGAGCAGTTATTAGACACATACTACACAGCTTGTACAGGTGGAGGAGCTAGTGGAAAAGAGAGATGGAAGACAGTAGAGGGAAAAGAAATCAGTCCGAATGATATATATAACAAAGATACAAAATTACTGTCAACAGCGAGAAGAAAATACCTAACAACATCAGCTGTAAGTTGGACTGAGAGATACGGTAAAAATACAGAAACAAAGATGAGTGGATTTGTAACAGAATGGATGGGAGGAACCGAGAACCAAGCAGAGTTTGTTACACAAGAACTTATAAAGTACGAGGGAAAAGATAGAGGTTTATACTTAAAGAATTATTATCTTGTATCAAACTACAATGGAAACTATGTAGTAGACGAAATGCGAGTATTAGAAAGTAAGGATGTTAATGGAGCAGAACTACAGGCAATCGAAGAAAAGATAGCAAATAAAGAGAGCTTTAGTGTTGAGAGTCCAGACAATAGTGTAAAGACAAACAATCTAGCAACAGAGAAAAAAGCAGTAGAACAGACAACTACAGCGACTAATAATTCTAATTCCTCTACAGCAAGAGAACCAGTAGGAAAGAACATAAGAGCAGAATAGTAAGTAAGCAAGTAAGTAAGCAAGTAAATAAGTAAAAGCAAATAAAGTATATGCCTAAGAACATAAAATACAATAAATATAGATAGATAGATAGGCTAGAGTAAGTCAATTCAATCAAAAAAAGAAGAAGAAAAGTCGAGGACAACTAAGTTTAACCAGTTAGCTAATAAGAGGAGTTTATGAGGGAGACAGAAAGTAGTTCTCGACTTTATTTGTAATAGCAAGCGAGCAAGTAAATAAGGGGGACATATACTACTTAAGTTTATATAAATAATATTTAAAAGAGAGAAAAAAGGAAAAGAAGATGCGATGAAGGGAGAGACATAGTGATTAGATGAGTGTAAGAAATGCACCAATGAGAGATGGTAAATACATAGGGAACTTAACTGACAAGCAAATAAAGATAATAGAACAAGTAAGGAAATTAGAAGTTATTCCAGGGCTCAAAAATATAATTTATGATTACCCACCCGAATTAGTGGACAAGGCATATAATGAGGGACAAGCAATAGAAATAGAGGGAGAAGAAGAAGAAGAAGAAGAAAAGCCAAGGGGAGAATTAACTGATGTACAGACAGTAGGTGTTGGATTTATGTACTTTTCCAAGCATAGTTTATTAGGAGATGGTACAGGGACAGGAAAGACAGTACAGTTAAGTGGTCTAATAAACCTATTGGAAAGAAAAAAAGAATTAACAAGAGCATTAATAGTAACGGATAATACAGCAGGACAACAGATAGCAAAGAAAATCATAAGGTTTACAGGGTTATGTACAATAGACTTAGCAGGATTAACAGGAAAGAAATTAGAGAAGAAATTGAATAGCACCGATTGGGATAAAGTAAAGTGTGTGATAATACAGCATAGCCAAGTAACCAATGATTTATTAGCGAACTGGTTAGCACAATACACAGAAGCGAACGGAAAAAGTAGCTTCTACAATACATTTGTATTTGATGAAAGTTCAGCAATAAAGAATGTAAAGACAAATATTGCGAGCTATACAAGAGAATACAGTAGGCAAGCAGATAGAGTACATATATTAAATGCGACACCAATAGAAACTGGATTAAAAGATATATATACACAGCTAGATTTAATGTATGAGAAACTCTTACCTAGATGGTGGAGAATTGAAGAAAAATATTGTAGAGTGGGAAATAAGAGTTATTGGATAACACAAAAAGGAATACGAATACAGAAGTTTACAAGAGAAATAATAGGGTATAAGAATACGGAAGAATTTAGTAAGAGTATAGAGCTATTTTACTTAGCAAGAGGGCTAAAAAAAGCCGATAGAGCAGAGTATAAAGTATATACAATAGAGCCAACAGTAGACCAGTTATTAGCAATAAATAGAGGAAATAATGCGAATATAGTATTGAACTGTCCTAGTTTATTGGAGGAAATAGGTATACCAACAAAGAGAGAAACCGTCCCAAAACTAGATTTTTTACTAACAATGGTTGAAACAGAATACAAAGAAGAAAGTATATATATTTATTGTTTTAATAAGGATGCACAATATGAGTTGTATAGAGAATTAAGCGAAGTAGGGATAAATGTAAAGGTATTGAATGGAGAGACAATATCCGAAGAAAGACAACAGATAATAGAGCAGTTTAATAGTGGAGAGATACGAGTATTAATCAGTAATATAAAGAGAAGTTTAGATTTAGCTGGAGGAGATATTTGTATCTATTACACTGTGTTAGGAAATCCAGCAAATGTAGAGCAAATAAAAGGAAGAATAGATAGACACACAGACGATAGAGTAAAGAAGTTTATTGCTTTAGTATATAAAGGAACTGTGGAAGAAAAGTTATTTAATAAATCTGTATTAAGAAGTGAATGGGCTCAAGAGCTTACAAATACAGAAAAAACAGCAACAAATTATCTAGCAGAAGCGTTAGAAGAAGATAAAAGTAAGGGAGAGGTAATATCTATATGATAATGATAAGAAAACGAACAATGAAATCAGCAGTAATGCTGTCATTGATATTAGCAGGTTTAACAGGGTGTGGAGATAAAGTGAATGTAGAGGAGTTACAGGCTCAAATAGAGCAAGATGCTTCAGATAAAAAAGCCTTAGAGGAACAGGTATCTGATTTACAAGCACAGTTAGATAAAGCAAATGGAATGAACGATGACAGTACCTCAATAAGTTCATACGATACAGAGAGCCAGACAGGAGAAGTAAAGGATGTAGATAGTCTAGTACAAACAGACGGGGTACTTGAATACACAGGTTCATACCAAGCCCCAAATTCAGGCTCATTAAACCTAACAGATAGCATTTCTGTAGTACCTTCAAATAGTTGGACAATGAAGATAGATGGTTCAAAAACATATTTCAGCCACCCACAAGGAGTTTATGGGGTAATTAAAATCTCATCTATAGACGAGGAAGTAGATAGTGCATACTTTGAAGACGAGTTAATGAACCCTTTTTTAGAGGCTTTACAAAGTTCAGGGAGCAAAGTAGATAGGATATATGTAGATGACCATTATGCAGGTTTATCAGCAGAAGTAGTTACAACAAGTAATGATAAACCCTCCATACTCAAATGTGGGGTATTTGGGAAAGGAACAAATGCCTGTGTATATTGTTTTTACTATGCAGGAAAGAAAGATAATACAAAATCAGATTTAGTAGATAGTTTATTAAATTCGATGACATTTAATAGAGGAAAGGTGAGTGTAAATTAAAAGAACTAAGGTTACAGAGTTAAGTAAGTTAGGTAGATAGTTGTTAAGTAAGTAAGTTTAAAAGTAAAAATTTTTAAGTTAAAGTCCATAAAAATAGGTAGTAAAAAAGGGAAGAAATAGAATGAATATGGAAAAAGAAAATGAAAATATAATAGAAACAACGCCAATGTCAGTAAGTGATAATGATATTGATAGTGCTAAGGAAAGAGGAGTGTGTGAGAAGTGTAAAGGTACAGGAAAACTACTACAAAGCAACGGTTTATATGTACGATGCAGTTGTCAAAACAATAATAATAATAACAACAATACAACAACTACAGCTACCTCATATGACTTAAATAAAAAACCAAATAGAGATTACATACAGCAACTTAGCACAGTGATACCCTATTCAAGATTATCAGATGAGTTTGATATTGGCTACTACAAAAAGGTAGTACAACAAATGCAAAGATATTCTGGTTTTAGACTGTCAAGTGAAGGCGACTATTTAGGTATAGTGAATAAGTTATTAGCCGAAGCAAGTAAAGGAAAGATACTACACTCTTATTTATTGGGTGCACCGAACGGATTTGGTAAAACAACAATGGTATATACAGTTTATAAACGATTAATAGCAAATAATAAAAAAGTAGTGCCTTATGTATCTTTAAGTGAACTAGCAAGGCTGTTACGAGACTACGAATCTTATATATATAATGCAGGGAGAGTATCAGCAAGCAAAGAGCCTGTGATAGGTATATATACAATACAAGACTGGTATACAGCCGACTTTGTAGCTGTAAAATTAACAACATTAGAGAGCAAGAAAGCAGAAAGTAGTGTACTGTTAAAGTTACTAGGAGAAAGAGGAAATAGAGGATTACCAACACTAGTTACAACAGAAAATTCATTAGAGACTTACTTATGTGATATAGAATTAAGAAATCTGTTCTGGGAAGATATTATGTCATATTCAGGCGAAGATTGTACTTTAGACAGATTAACACATCATTCTACATATAGAATATATTATTAATTAATAGATAGATAGTTAGTTAGCTAGACAACCAAGCAAATAAACAGAAAGAATAAGAACAATAGTTCGGTTTAAATAAGCAAAAGAGCAAGAGGGGTGGTGATACAAAAAATGCGAAAATTAAGGGCAGAGAGTATACCTACAGGATATATGTTAAATGCACAGTTAAAGGATAGTGTTTATTTAGTTAAGGTGGGAAGAAGTAAAGACGGTGGGAATTGTGATATAAAGCCTTTATTTGGTGGAGAGTATATAACAATAAGTAGAGATACCTTAATAAGTGATTATACAAAGTTAAATGGAAAGAAAATACATTTAGCAAAGTTAAGAGGTGGTAAGGTTTATAGGGTGAAGGGTAAGCCACTTAAATCCCTAGTAATGCCTTTACCAAGATGTTTAATAGAGATTGAAGATAAAATAATTACAGTACCATATTTAGGAGCAAAGTATTTAATAAACAATAAAGGACATAGAGTTGTTATAGGAAAGAAGAAATTTTTCCAACTTTTTAATATATTAGATGCACCTAAAGAAGCACAAGAAAAACTATCTAATCTAAGTATAAACGCAAGGTACATACCAGTAGCACAACAAAACGCAGCACCAAGAAATCATTATTTAGCAATAGGTAAGTTCATTGAACACGGAAGGCTACAAGGATTTAGGCTCAAAAACAGAAATAACGGGAAGACAGCCGATTTTACATTACAAGGTGTACGAAAGCTAGTAGCCGAAGGGTATGTAGATAATTTGGTGTTTAGTGCAGGAGGAAGGCGAAGCTCATACTTCAGAGGAAATGGAATTACATTAAGTGAAATACCTAGAATAAGGGAGTAAGTAGTAAGAGTAGCTGAAAAAAAGAAATAAAGAAATAAATTAGTAAAAAAACTAAGACTAAAACTAAAAGAAAGAGGATATAAGGTAAACAGATATGCAGATAGACACAGGAATAAAAGAAATATTAGACACAATCTTTGCAGGTGTATTAGTAGGTGGAATAGATACTAGCAATAAAGAACTTATGTATAAAAAGAGAGATGTTTATAAGGTAGCACTAAATAGATTTATTGGTAGATTTAAGTTTTGTGTGTTTTTTGAGGAGTACGCTATCTTTTGGAATCTGGTAAAAGAGCGAGGAATAAAAGCATTTACACGCTCTAACCTAGAGCTAGTATTAGAGAACAATGAAGATATAATTCTAGCAAGTAAATATATAGATTGGTCACCTTGGGTAAGTATACAGGGAAGACCCACAACAGATGAAGAAAGATTTGTTGCGTATAAAGAAAAAGTATTAAGGGCATTTGACAGATTAAGTAATATGTATGTAGATGAAGATGCTTATGATGCAGCAATAAAAGTTTATATAGATTGGTACACTAACCAATTACAGCTGGAAACAGCACAAAAAATGACTTTAATACTAACAGATGGAATTAAAGAGAAAGTAAAAGGTAGGACTAAGAGTTATAAGGGATTGGCTGATTCACAAGTATATTATAGAGAAAAACAAGCAATTATAGAGAGTTTAAGGGAAGATAACCCTAGAAAAGATTATGCTACAGATACAGCTTGGTTAGAAGAAACACTTAAAAATTTGAATAGTAGTCAAGATGAAACAAGGCTATTTAAGACAGGAATTGAGCCTATTGACAATAGTATAAAGTGGATAAGACGAGGAAGAATGTACAACATATTAGGTGCACCAAAGGGTGGTAAGACAAGTTTATCTAATCACTTAGTAGCAGAAGCTTTAGAGAACGGCTTAAATGTAGCTGTTTGGGCTGTTGAAGGTTCTAGTAAAGATTGGGAACACAAGCAAGAAGCACATATTATATTTAAACAATATGCTTTAAATGCGTTTTTAAACTCTCAAAATTTAGATAATAGCACTAAGAATGATGGTGTTATAGTAGTAAATTCAGACAGTATCAGCAACCCAAGTACATTAACACAAGAGGAAAAAGAAGCTGTAGTGAGTGCTACTACCCTATTAGCAACAGACCCAAAGAGAGGTAAGTTATCGTTTATCGAGGGAACAGCCTATGTAGAAGACTTTAGAGAAAAGATATTAGCACATTATAAAGAAATCAATCCGTTCGATGTGCTTGTAATAGACAGTCCAATTAACTTTTTATCTTTAACAGGTAAGTCTTCTGTAGAGCGTATAAAGGAAGCATTTATTAATTTAGGTACATTTATTGGAACAGGTTTACCAGTAAAAGTTGCTTGTATAGTAACAAGTCAGATTAAGCAGTCTGCGATTGATGAAGTTAGAAAGAAAACAGATGCCGAGTTAAGTATCACATCAGGTGGCGAAAGTGCAGAAGTAATCAGAACACCAGATGAGACTTGGGGTTTATTCAGCACGAAAGAAAGTTTAAAGACAGGAAGAATACAAATACAGAGTGTAGCATCACGACACCAGGGAAATTTCGATAGCTTTTATTGCAAAGCACACTTAGGAAGTAGCTACTTTACATATGTACCAGATGTAATGGACTATTAAACTAAGAGGATATAAATAAATAAAGAAATAGAGAAAACAAATAAAAGGAAGTGAATAACAGGATATGGCAGAAGAATTTCCAGTTGAAATATACAATAAATTAAAAGGTTTTTTTATGCAGTACATAGGTAGTAAGGGTTTATATGGTGTAAACTATGCAATCTTTTTTAAAGAAGAAACATCAGCTATTAAGGCTTGTACAGAACTAAAGGAAGAAATACAGAGTTATGGGTATTCCGAAAATCAGATATTTAGAGTTTGTGCTGTAAGTAATGGTTTCGTGTTTGATTTAGATACTTCTTTAGAGCAGAAGATATTAGAGGATATATCAAAAGAAGTAAGTAAAGAATTGGGAGAAGACTATAATTTTTCGGTTACAGAGCAAAAGAATAAAAATAAAGATGAGGAAAAGACAAATCTAGTAAAGGTTTGCAAGGATACATTAGACAGAGGGATAAATACAGTAGAACTGGTAATATATTCATTATCGCAAGCGTCACAAGTAATATTACCTTGTGTTACAGAAACAGGAGAGTCTGTAGTAATGTACTATCCTGCCTACACAGTAAGTTTATGGGATTTAGTAGATTTACAGAAAACAAAATTCTTAGAGCAAGATATACAAATAAGTAAAGTAGAAATATGTGAAATACTCCCTTATAAAAAGGGGGTAAGAGTAATCTTGCACTTAACAGAATGGAAAAGCTAAAACAATAAGGTGCATATGGGTACTTACGGGTATATATGGGTACTCATGGGTACTTATGGGTACTTATGGGTATATAGAGAGATATAGAAAAAATAGGAACAAAGGGTGGTAACAATAACAATGAAAGTTATTAGGGCATATTCACGAAATAAAAATGAAAAAGAAATAGAGCTAAGTAGCTACAAACATCTAACTTTAGCAATAGACGGTTCAACTGATTGTACAGGTATAGCTATACTAACAGACACACATAAGATATTTGATTTAGCTAAATGTAAGAGAGAGAAGACAAAAGAGTCAGCTGTACGATACAAATTAGAGTTAAAGAAATATTTAGCGAGCATAATATTAAATACTAAAAAGGTAAGTAGAATAGTTTATGAAGAACCTTGTATGGACAATAGGACAGCAATAAAAAACTTGTATATGTTATTTAGCACCGTAAAAGAGATTTTGATTGAGAATGAAGATATATTGCAAGAGCGAAAAATAGAATACATAGAAATATCCAATATGAAATGGAAAAAGTTATTATTAGCACCCACAAAAGTTCCAAATAAAACAGAAAAAGCAAAGGAAGCAGTGACTCAAAAGATTTATTCCATATACCCAGAGCTTATAGAATTACAATTATCCCAAGATGAAGTAGATGCTTTGGGTATAGGATATGCTACATTGGATGAAATAAAAGAAAACTTAGTAAATAAACCAGTAGCGAGAAAATTTGCATACAATATAGAGTTTATTGGAACGCAAGAACCTGTGTTAGATATAAATACTCTATTGCAAAAACAACAACAGCAAAAGCTAAATTCGAAAATACCGAAATCTGTAATAAATAATGGCATTAAAGAGATAAAATTAGAGAGGAAAAAGAACTTTGAAGAAACCATAAGAAAAGATATGAGCAATGATGATTTATTGTTAGTTTATTCGTTTCCAAGTGGAAAGCAAGGTAGTATAATTCTGCATTACAAATTAAGTGATTTAGCAAAGGAAAGTAATTATATATATATTATTGTATGGCGAAAAAGAAGAACTCAATCCCTCTCAAATATAATATAATTTAATTAAAAAAGTAGAGGTGAAAAACAGAATGAAGTGTAAAAAATGTGGAACAGAAGTAAAAAAGACATATGACGGACTATGTGTACGCTGTATAGATGGACAAGCTAAAGAGAAAGCAAATAAAACAAATAAAGCAAGAAATGAAACAGATTTAGATTTTAACTTAAAGATAGAATCCAGTATGTTTAAAGACATAGTGTTAAAATTATCAAATCTTTAAAAAAAATTAGTTAGAGGGCATTAAAAAGATATATATATATATATAGGAATAGAAGAAGAAGTAGTAGAAGAAGTAGTAGTAGTAGTAGTAACAATTATTAAAAAAGAAAGAAAAAAAACGCAGGTTACAGCGTTCTATATCTAAGGGATATAAGAAAAAAATAAGAAAGAAAGGAGAATATTACTGTAAACAAGTAACATTATAAAAGAAAGAAACGAACTGTAAGGTTTAGTTAGAAATCCTATTAGCTTTAGATTTAGCTTTAGCTCGTGGGTAGTTCACAGATTAAAGTATAGAATACAATAGTTTTTTATGAAGTTCAAAAGTATATTTTTATAAGTTTCAGTAATGGTGTTTATTTATTTGAAAGATATTAGTTTAGGGTTAGACTTAGATTTAGACGATTTAGAGTTTAACGAGGAAGATTTAGAATTAAAAGAAGAAGAAAGCCAAGAAAAAGAAAAAGAAGAAGAAGAAGGACAAAAACAGAAAGAGGACTTATACTTAGAAAAAGAGGTCACAGAAGCCAATGAAGAAAATGAAAAAATAGAAGAAGAAAGTGAAAATGTAAATGTAAATAAAGTTGAGAGTTTAGAGGAAAACTCTAAGTGTAGTGTATTTGAGCTAAATGAAACCACAGAAAAAGATGCAGAGAAGAAATTCAAGTTAGAATATATTAGCAAGGAATTATTAAAAGTCCCTGATAGAAGATTAAGGACAAGTGATATAACAGCCTCCAGCCTAGAACCGTCATTACGAAAAACAGGATTACTACAGCCTGTAACAGTAGTGCCTTTACAAGACGGCAGTTATGCGATTGTAGACGGTTTAGTAAGATATTATGCTTGTTTAAAAACAGGAATAACAAACATACCTTGTGTAATTAATTGTAAGGCACAACTACAAGATATTCCTTTATTGGAAGCTATTTATAATCAGCATAAGTCATACACAATGAGAGAGGTTGTTACCTTTATACAGGAATACTTAGAAAAAGACAGAAACATATATAACGCAAATCAAATTGAATATTTATTGCAATTAGATACAGGAGATTATTCGAAGTTAAAAGATGTCCTAAGTAGTGGTAATGAGGCAATAATCGAAGATTTACTAAATGATAAATTAAGTATTGCAAGAGCTTATAAAAAAGTAGAAAGCGAACGCAAAAAAATTAGTAAGAGTGAGAAAGAAAAGCAACAAGCAGAGAGAGCTTATGCAAATGAAGCTTTAAGTTTAGAAGACCAAGGACAATTAGGTAAAGCAGAGGACAGTTTATCAGACGAAGAAGTAGCAGAACAACTTACATTAAAAGCAGATGACATTAAAAAGGACAATACAGAAGAAAGTTTAGACACTTTAGTGGAAGAAGGCAAAGAAATTGAAGGATATGAACCACATAAGCAAGACTATAAGCATAGAGAAATCTTATCTCCTGAATTAAGAAAGGCTGCTTTAGCCAGAGATAAAAACTGTTGTCAGGCTTGTGGTGCTGAAGGACAAGAATTTGTTGATGTATTAGACGAACACCACATACAGGAAGTTTATTTAGGTGGTAAAGATGAAATAGACAATTTAATCACTTTATGTACTGTATGTCACAAGTTAGTGCATTTATATGCCAGAGGCGAATTACATATAAGACCCGAATCCGAATTAGCAGAAGGCGAAAAGAAGCGTTTCAAGGTAGTTGTTAAGCTAGGAAATATAATTAGAGAAGGCGTTAAAGCAAAGGGTATGAAGCGTAAGGAGTTAAAAGAAAAGGACAAAGCAGAAACTATAGGAAGAACTAAACCAGGAACAGGTCAGCAAGCAAGCTAAGTAAATAGCTAGCTAGTTAGTTAGTTAGTTAGGGAGGAGGAACTGAATAAATTGAAATATAAAAACCCCTATATAAACTTAGTTACCTTAATGTTTACTTGTGTAACACTCATTTTAACAGCTCCAACAACAACAACAACAGTAATAGCTGGAAATCAAACAACAAATGCACTAGCTACACAACAGGAAAATAATAGTGATGATATTAGTGACATAGGAGTAGGAGCTGAGTTTAATAGTGAGATAAATGTTGCTGTACACAAAGATATATATTGTGCAGTAAATGGAAAAGCAATTAATATAACAGGGTGTGTGCTAAAAGAGAAAAGAGTATATGTACCTGTTAAGCCTGTGTTTGAAGCAATGGGATATACCGTTAAATACAATACTGTAAAAAAGCAAATGCAGATAACATCAAAAAATAACAGTACGAATGTATTAATTGATTTAAGTAAAAGCACTATCTCAGGGACACTAAGTAATGGGAAATCTGAAGTAGAATTAAATAGTATAATAGAAGATAGTTGTACAGTAGACGGAATTACTTACATTCCTATTCGTTCAATCGGAGATAATATGTATTGTAAAGTAAATTGGGTACAATCAGCACAGACAGTTTATATAGAGTCTCCTCAGTTACCTGTTGTACAGACAGAACAAAAAGCTCAAGTATCTACATTAAAAGAATTAACAGATAATGCAACAGAGTATTTTAGTAGTTTAATATCAAGTATGAAGTCAACAGATGTAGGGGACATTAAACACTTATGGGGTATAGGAATAGTTACAGATGTTCCTATAGATACGAGCGAACCTGCAAGTGAGTTAGAAACCGAAACAAATAGAGTAGTTCAAGATTATCTGTCTACAGTAATAGAACTTCATAATGAGGGAAAGCACCCTTATGAAATAAAAGATACTTGTAGCGAATGGAACTCACAGACATTTGTTGGATATGATACATTTAATGGACATTTAGCCGAAGCAGAGCGTTTAACAGACAGGTTACAGTCTGAAGAAATAGTAACTAAGCAAGGTAAGGAGTGTATTTTAAGTTATCTGATGGATTTAGTTAAATACGCATAAAAAGATATTCCTATTCTTTTGTTTGTATATTATATTATATTATATTATATAGAGATGTATGAGGTAGTTCACAACTCATAAAAACAAGTAAGCAAGTATGTAGAGTAAACTTAGGAAAAACTAAAGTAAAAAGAAAGAAAGAAAGAAAGAGGTAAAAAAAGAAATTATGAAAAAATTAATTATGTTAGGTATCACAGCAATGCTTGTGTTAGGTACTGTAGGTTGTGGTAATAATAGTAATAGTAATGGTAGTAATGGTAGTGAAAATGTGACAGCAACAGCAGATAACTCTACAGAGGTAGATGAAGCAACAAAAGAAGCTGTATCAAGCACAAACGATGCAATCAAGAAAGCAAATGAGTTAAGGAATTACACTTTAACAGCAACACAGGATATTTCGAGCAACACAGAGGATACAGGTACTTCATCTTCCAAGGTAGTTTATCAGTATGATTCTAAGGACAATAAGCCAACAGCAAATGTAGACTTAGAATTAAAGAGTGGTTCAGAGGTAGCAGTTACAGCTAATCTATATTATTCAGATGGTTATAGTTATGCTTCTATGTCTGGTAATAAAGTAAAGAACAAAGAAGAATACACACAATTTAGTTCTGAAACATTGGGTACAGTAATTCCCTTTACCTTAACAGAAGATGCTGTAAAGAATGTAGAAAAAACAGAGAATGGCTATAAGTTTGTACTTGATAGCACAAAAGTACAGTTTAGTGATAGCTATATGGGCAATGGACTTTCTTTAGGAGATATTACATATGAGGTAGCCATTGATGAAAATGGTGTAGCCACTAAGCAATCATATAAGGTAGAAAGCACTATGAATACAAGTACAACTAATAATAAGGGTACTGAAACAACAACAACAACAGAGGATAACACAAATTCTAAGGGTAATGCAGAAGAAAGTAAAGTAGAAAGCACTACGAATACCAACACAGACACAACTAAAGAAAATAAGGACACATCAGATAGCATTGTAACTACAATTTCAGTAGAATTAGCTGTAAACGAAATAGACACAACAGTAATTAATGAAAAGTCTGATTTAAAAGACTATGTAGAAACAAATGTAGAATCAATGTCACAAACTGAAACAGAAACTAAAAAAAATAATAATAATACAAAGACAGGTACAGAAAAAGAAAATAAAACAGAAGTAACAACTGCAACAAGTGTCAATTAAATTAAAATATAAAGACAAACAGATAAATAAGTCGATGTTGATTAAGTAAAGATTAAAAGTAAAACCCCACTATACAAAACAAAAATAAGAAAGTAGTGGGGTTATCTCTTTTTGTAAGTTTTCAATACCGAGATACTACTGGTGATATAGCATTTGTTAAAAAGGAAGTGGTAGATATAAAAAAGAAACGAAAATTAGAGAAGTTAATCAGTTTATTGGTGGCGTGTTTATGTGTAGTAAATTTAGTAGGTTGTAATAAAATCGAGGAACAACAAGTATCTGTAGAAACTTTCGAAACCTATAAAAACACACAAGAAAAAGCAATAGAACATAACTTAGCATTAATAAACACAGAAAAGCAAGTTAAAGACTATGAGCAAAACATAGTCTATGGTTGGGCAATTAAGCAAGCAAGGACAGCAGAGGAAAACACTACAAATCCAATAATCATAACAGATATAAATAATACAGATAAGTTATGGGAATCATATGTAATCCCGAATGAGTTAGAAGCCTATGCTTGTTCATACAAAAACACTTTAAATGATGTTTATATAGTGGAAGTTTTAAAACCAAAGAACGAATATATAGAGAATGTAGAAAAGAGTATAAAACTAATACGCTCTGGTTACATAGGTGGTATGACAGGACAACATAAAATAGAGCAGAAGAATGTTTATACGGAAAAGGTAGGTTCTTGCTATATAGTATGTATATGTCCTAATGCAGAACAAATAGGGACAAGTATACTAAATAACTTAAAAGAAATACAACAAAGTCAAACAAACACACAAAAAGAAAACAAACAATAAAAATAATATAAATAAATAAAAATATATATATATAAAGAGAAGACCTAATTATTAGATTAAGAGTATGTAGTCAATATAAAAAGCTAACTTAACATATAATTTAATTAATTAATTAAGGTCTTTTATTATATCAATTATACCGAATTTATATTAAATATAACAAGGAAAGAGGGGGGCGTATAAATATTATAGGACGAAAGGAGATGTAAATTAAATTGGAAAAGAAACTTTTAAGTGTAAAGGAAATGGCAAAATACTTAGGTATTGGTGAGACAAAAGCAAGAGAATGGTTAGCAGAACCAACTTGTTCGTTCGTATTTAGAAAGGATGGAAGAATATTTGCAAACAAAACCTTATTAGATAAGTATATAGATTTAAGTTCAGGGAGGTAGTAAGTTATAAAATGAAATTTTTACTTGAAAAACCAGAAAACTCAAGTTACAATGGGGTCGATAGTGATTAACAACTTCCTTTAATAAGTAATAAACAAGTAAATCTACAGAAGAAAGGAAGTTTGTTTAATGGGTAAAGATTTAAAAGGAAAAGAACTAGGAACAGGTTTATGTCAAGGAAAAGATGGTAGATATATAATTAGATGGACTGATAATTACGGAAAAAGGCATACAAAATATGCAAATAAGTTAAAAGAAGCAAAAGAAATTTTGACAGTAGAGAAATACAAAGTTCAAATGTGGCAAGATACAGAAACAAACACTCAAATAACTTTAAATAATTTATTTGAAATTTATATGGATGTAAGTAAACAAAAACTAGCAAAGAGTACATTGATAAATAAGGTGGAAGTATATAATAAATATGTCAGAAATTTGCTGGGAGATTTACCAATAAAGAAAATAAATAAGCAAACCATTAGGAAATATTGTTCTGATTTAGAAGATAAAGATGGATATAACCCTAAAAGAGCACTTGTAGCTCTAAAACCTCTATTTCGATTTGCAGTAGCTGAAGAATATATAATTAAAAACCCTACTCAGAATGTTGTTTGTGCTAACACAAGGATAAAAAAAAGTAAAGGTGAAAGAGATAAAGTATTAACAAATAATGAACAGAAGGAGCTTATTGAGTTTCTATTAAAGAGTAATTATTTATGTAAATACGCCTATTTATTTTTGTTAGGTTCAGGGCTTAGAATAGGAGAATTGCTTGCTTTGAAAGTAGAGGATATAGACATAGAGAACAACTATGTAAATGTAAATAAGACTGTTAAAGAAGTTTTAAACAATGGCAAAAAAGTGGTTGTAGCTGGAGCAACAAAATCTAAAGCAGGAAATAGAAAAGTGCCTTTAACAGAACTATCCTTATTAGCCTATACAGAACAACTAAAAATGTTTAAACAAAATGGGATAATCTTGAAAAGTAAAGATATTTTATTTCCTCTTTTAAGTTTAAAATTAAAAAAAATAAAAAACAAGAAAGCTATAAACGAATATGCGAGAGTACGCACTTGGGATGAACAGTTTAGAAGATTAGTTGCTAAGTGTCGTGAATTACACCCTGATTTTCCGATGATTACTCCCCACAGTTTACGACATACATTTGCGACAAGATGTTATGAAGGAGAAATCTCAGCAAAGGCGGCACAATCTTGGTTAGGACATTCATCCACAGTAATGACACAGTATTACCAACATCTTACAGAAGAAAATATTAAGCCTGATATAGCAAGATTGAGCACTATAATGAAGCTCTAAAATAAGGACAGTTTAGAATTGGTATAATTTTGGTATCAACAATTAGGAAACAATACATTAAAGCACAAATCCAATAGCTAAAGTTTGTTTATAAGACGCCACTTAGGTGGTATCATAAAGGTTTATTTTAAGCAAATAGTTTAGGTTTCCAAACTAGCATATTAATTGAGTTTGTTAGGAAATCTGAAGTAAAGAAAAAAAGCAAATAGCTGAGATAGTTTAAAAAGATTTACTATATAAAAATACGAATAGTCAAAAAACAATAGGAACATATGTGAAAATTTTTAGAAAAAGGTCTCACAAAAGCTAAAGAATATAGCAAAGCCCAGTAAAATAAGGGCTTTTGACAAAATCCTAAAAATAAGAATACCCTCAAATTTTATCATATTTTATCGTATTTTTGTGTTGAATTGGTATCAAAATTGGTATCAAAACTGGTATCAAAAAATCAATTTCTAGCAGGAAGTTATTAATCACTATTCAGGTGTCTCATTTTAAATGTGAGGCACTTTTTTTATTGCAAAAATTTAAAATCGAAAAAGGGGGGACATACATTACTTAAGGGGTAAGACAATAGTGGAAGGAAGTGTGTGTTTTGAAGAAGATTTTTTGTTTATTCTTAATGACAATGAGTGTAACTATAAGTGGATTAGGCTTAACTGGTTGTGGAAAGGAACAAAATACAAACAATTTTAATGTTGTGTATCAAGGCTTAGAGAATGTCAAAGGGAGACAGATTACACAAGGAGAATATACAGCATTAAAAGAGAAGGTATCTTTAACCTTAGATACAAGTCGGGATATAGAGATATATGAATTAATAAAGAATAGTGGAATTGAGCTATTCACAACAAAGCAAGAAGACTTTGCTACAGCCTATTTAGGATTACTTGAAGAAAATAGGGATATACTAACAGAACAAAGCAGAGATTACTTAAATCTAAGGGATAGTTTAACTATAGATGATAGTTTAACAGCACAAGAGACATTGGATAATTTAGTATTAGCTATAAAAACAAAGAATACGAGGAAGTTAAAAGTACCTAGTAGGTATGTGGATATAGCTTCGGCGACATATGCCGTAAAGTTCGGATTGCTAAATGATGTTCCTTACTATGATGCTTTAGCATATTTAAGCAAAGCAGAAAAAGAAAATGATACAGAAATGCGAGAAGCATTTACGAAAGTATCGAAGGAGCAGAGAGAAATTATAGTTAGTACAACGCTAAGGGAAAATGAAGATTAGAAAGGATAATTAAAAGATGAGAAGATTAATGAGTGGGTTATTATGCCTAGTAGTGATTTTATGTTGTTTAACAGGCTGTGTAAATGTAGAAATAGGTATTAAGTTGAATGGTGGTACAAGAGGTGTTTACACCGAAAAAGTAGGTGTCTCTAAAGAAACTTTAGGTGAGCTTGGGTATTCCATAGATACCTTATACAAGGATAGTTTAGAAAGTTTAAATTTAGATGGAGTTAGTTTATCTGATATTAATTATACATATAAAGGTACAGAGTATGAAGGTAAAGAAATTAAACTCTCCTTTTCTAGTTATGAGGATTTACAGAACAAACTTAATAAATTATATAAAGCCTCTGAAAATGAAGTAAAAAATGAAAATGACAATGTAAATAATATATTATCAGGAATTAGTGAGAAATCGGGTATTTTAACCATAAATTTACCAAAGGATATATTTATATCTACTGGATTACAAAATGGCAAAAATGAGGTAAAAAACGATGAAATAAATGCTATATTTTCGATTGACATAGGAAGCAATAAATTACTAGAGTCAAATGCAGATGAAGTAGAAGGAACAGTACATAGATGGAATTTACTCAACAGGGATGAAGGGATACACTTAAAATATAAGAAGTGTTTCAATACTTCTACGAAGGTGTTTATAGGAATACTTATATTTATTTTGTGTTTTTTGATTTGTATGCGTGTAGCAACTATAAGCAAGGAAAGACAAGCATTAAAAGTAGACAGCAATGAAAAAATAAGTGATATGAATAGTGAAAGTGAAAGTGAAAGTGAAAGTGAAAGTGATAGTGAAAAAGAGTAATTAGTATCAAGATAATACTAGGACAATAAAGCAGAAGATATATAGATATATAGATATATAAAGAAAAGTTAAGTTAAATTAAATTAAATTAAAAGGTTTATTAAGGATTAAGTGTTAAGAGATAGGAAATAGAAAGAGGAAAGTAAAAGTGAGTGTACAAAAAGCAAAGAAAGTTTTAAATATTATAGGTAAAGGAATAGGAGTATTTATATTAGTTAGTTTATTAGCCTTATCAATAGGAATTGGATATGTAGCACATAAATATAAGCCAAAGCTAGATGCTTATGCAAAATCTATGTATACATATTTATCAAGTATAGATAATACTACATTCAAGAAATTAGAGAATACAGTAGTGTATGATAGCACAGGGAAAGTAATAGGTAAGGCTAACAACGGTAATTACATATATACACCTATTGCAGAAATATCCCCTTATATACAGAATGGATATGTAAGTGTAGAGGATAGGAACTTTTACTATCATAGTGGTATAGATTTTAAGGCGTTAATGAGAGCAAGTGTAGCTTTAGTAAAGAATAATGGAGAGGTTACGCAAGGTGGTTCAACAATCACACAGCAGGTCTTAAAGAATAATATGCTACAGGATTTAGGGAAGTTCGAGCGTAAGTTAGCAGAAGTTTATTTAGCTATACAGTTGGAGAAGAAATACAGCAAGGCAGATATTATGGAGATATACTGCAACACTAATTATTACCAAAACAACTGTTACGGTGTAGGTATGGCTTGTAAATACTACTTTGGAAAAAGTGCAAAAGATGTAAGTATAGCAGAAAGTGCCTTAATTGTGGGTTTATCAAACAATCCTAGTAAGTATAACCCTGTTAAGCACCCAAAAGAAGCATTAGAAAAGAGACACAGGGTTTTGGAAGATATGTTGGAAAACAAGGCTATAAGCCAAGAAGAATTTGAAAAAGCAGATAAAGAACCTTTAAATCTAGTATTGTATAGAGAGCCAAATGAGAGAGTAAATTATCAAACAAGTTTTGCGTTGTATTGTGCAACCTTAAAGTTAATGGAACTGGACAATTTCAATTTCCAATATGTGTTTAACAGTAAAGATGAACAAAAAGCATACGAGCAGAGTTACGAAAAGGAGTATGCTAAGTGTTCTACACAGCTAAGGGCAGGTGGTTATAAAGTATATACAAGTTTAGATAGTAACCAGCAGAAGTTATTACAGGGATATGTAGATAAAGCGATGAGTCCGTTCAAGGAATTAAGCGATGATGGTAGATATGCAATGCAGGGTTCGGCAACAGTAGTGGATAATTCAACAGGATATGTAACAGCTGTAGTAGGTGGTAGAGGAACAGAAGATGAGTATAATAGAGCATTTCAAAGTTATAGACAGCCAGGAAGTTGCATTAAACCGATAGTAGCTTACGGACCAGCATTTGATTTAGGGGAATACTCACCTTCAACAATGGTAACAGATGTAAAAACAAAAGCCTCACCAAAGAACTGGGATGCAGTTTATCGAGGAAAGGTAAGTGTACGAGAAGCATTAGAGAGGTCAATCAATGTACCTGCATTTAATGTAATGCAAGAAGTAAGACCCAAAAATGCAATCCAGTATTTAGCCAAAATGAGGTTTACAGGGTTAAGCTATTTAGATACGAATAATGGTAGCTTAGCAATAGGTGGATTTACACAGGGTACAACAACATATGAAATGGCTAAAGCATACTCTACATTAGTAACAGGTGGTAAATATAGTGACCGAAACTGTATAAAGAAGTTAGAGTGTAATGGAAAGACAGTATATGGAGGAACACAGAAAACAGAGCAGGTATATAGCGAAGATACAGCATATATGCTTATAGATTGTTTAAAGGGAGTAATAAATAAACCTTATGCAACAGGTACACAGGCGAAGATAGAGGGAGTTTATCAGGCAGGAAAAACAGGGACAACGAATAGCAATAAGGACGGTTGGTTTTGTGGAATGACACCTGATTATAGCATAAGTGTATGGGCTGGATATGATATACCAAGACCCGTAGCCAGTATGGGTGGAGGAAAATACCCTTGTGAAGTGTATAAGAATATGATGACTAGCCTAATGAAAGGAAAAACACCTGTAGATTTTACTAGACCGAGTACAGTAGTAACAGCAAATATAGATGGAAATGGCAATAGGACAAGTAGAGCAACAGGTAAAACTGATTTATTTAGTAACCAAGCTGAGGCTAAGAAAGAAGCGAAAGCAAAGGAATTAGAAGAACAGAGAGTGAAGTATGAGGAAGAAAATCGACAGAAAGCCGAAGATGAAAAGATAAAGATATATGAAGCACAGATAAAGACAATGGAAGAAACGGAAATAAGTAAGTTAGACGAAATAGAGCCATTAGATGATGAGTACAGTTATTTAATGGGTCATATAGCAGAGTTAAAGGATATTACAGCGAAGCAGAGTTTAACAGCACGATTGCAGTTAGCGTATTACAAAATCAATTTTAAGATAGGTGGATTAAGGGTAATTGCAGAAGAAAAAGAAGCTAAGGTAAAGCGAGAGGAACAGCTTTCCAAGAAAAAATTAAAAGAAGATAGTTTAGAACAAGCAAATAGAGCATTGAAAGAATTAGAGGGTTGGAAGACAGACCCACACGCAGATACGACAATGCTATTAAAAAATGCAAAGAAAGCTATGGATTTATGCAAAGGGTATACAGAATACAGTACATTAAAGAGCAGATACAATGTATGTAATACAGCAATACAGAACAAAGTAGCGAGTGATAGTTCTAGGTTAAAGGCTTCTGAAAGGGCTTTAGCAGATGCGAGACGAGAGCAAGAAATTGCAGAGAATGAGAGAAAAACAGCAGAGCAAAAGTTGTTAGCTGAACAGAAAAAGCAGGAAGCAAAGAAAAAGCAAGATGAATTAAAAGAAATACAGGATTTAGAATCAACAACAACAACTACTACCACTAATATAAATAATACCAATAAGACAGATACACGCACAGAACCAACAACAGCGACAATGACAAATACAAAAGGAAAAGTAGCTTAAAAAGTTAAATGAATTAGGTATGAGTAAAGAAGATAAGGGGATAGTGAAGACAAGATGGAGAATAAAGAGAAAGCATACATACAGTTTACAAGATATGTAAGTAAAAGATATAAGAAAAATAAAATTGGGATTATATTAAGTTTACTACTAGGAATAGCAGTAGCAGTTTATCAAGTATGTGCAGGACAGCTCTATATAGTAGCTGTCCCCTTATTTGTTGTATGGGCATATGTTGTATTAAATATGAGTACCAGAATTGGAAACTGTAAAAAAATACAAGCATACATAAAAGATACAGAAGACTACAATATAGTAACAATAAAAGAAAAGGCTGACAGAAAGTGGAAAATGTGTTTAGTAGATGATACAAGCATACACGAATACAGTCCAAAATATTATATAGGAAAATTAGTAGTAGGTAATAAGGTGTTAAAGGTAGTAACAAAGACAGGTAATGTAGTGCTTATTGATATACAAGTTTTAAAGGAAAAAGGACAATAAAATAAATAAAAGAAACCAAGAACTAAACTTAAACTAAGAGGAAGTGTTAGCAGAGAAGTATGAGTAAGATGAATGAAACAACCTTATATATGCTTATAGGGACAGGGTTTATTTTTATGTTAGTGCTAATAACAATGCTTTACTGTGTATATAAGGGAAAGAAGAACGAGAATCAAAGGGAAAAGTATAAATATTTATGTATAGATAGGGTACTAGAATTATCCTTAGCATTTACAATCTTATATGGTGTAGTTTATTTAGATAGTAGCGTATTTTTTATGCTTATGTTATTAGCAATAGCAGATTATCCAATACAAACAAAATTAGGAAGCCTTAGACAACAAGTAGAGGATAATAAGGAGAACAAACCTGTTGAGGGGGAAATGGATTGAAGAAAAAGAACGAGAGTTTATTTGACGATATTCCAACTAATAGTAAAGACAGGTATAAAAATAGCAAGATATTAAGTGCGAGTGAAGTAATACAGGAGTCAGAAAAAAGTAAACGAAAAGGGTATAAGATACTGAAACTTGCAATATGGGGAATATGTATGTTGTTAATATTAATTCTTTCATATATACAAACAAAGCCAAAGCCAACAAATGAAGTAGAAACATTATCATCTAGCAACAATAATAAAGAAGAACCTAATATGCAGACTATAAACATACAAGGAATGGAATTAGGTTATGATGCAAACAAGTGGGTGTTAGATGAAAGTAATGAAAACACTAACAATATCAGTTTAACAGCAACACAGGTACTCAAAGGGGATAGTTGTGGTGTGGAGATTACTTCGGATATTATACAGGGAATACCTATATCAACAAGTTTAGAAACCTTACAGAGGACAAAGAAAGGGTATATAGAGAAAGGAACTAATGGTGAATGGGTAACCGAGCAATTAGATAATGTACTAGGAGTATATACCCTAACAATGGTATATAGGGTTTTTGAAGTAGATAAAAGCAATGTAGCTACAGGAAGATGTACTCAGACAACAGAGATATATATTGGAGCAGAGAACTCACAGCGATTATATACAGTTAAGAATGTAGTTTTTACAGAAAAAGAAAACTTAGAAAAGTATGCAGATGCGTATGGAGAGGATATTAGGTCTTGTGTAAAACAAATACAAGAAGCATATAAGCCTAGCGAAGAAAAAGAAAAATAGAATACGGACACAAACAAAAGAAAGAATAAAAAGATTAAGTTTATTTGTGTGGAAATAAAGGAGGAATGAAAGGAAATGGTAATAAGTGCAGTAACAGGATTAATATATGAACAATCTAAAGGCAGAAGAAATTTAAAACAATGTTATATAGCAACTTGGAAAGAGGGTTCTGTAAAGTGTACAGTAAGGGTAGTAGATGTACAATATTTACAGGATTTTAGTGAAATAATAAATGCTAAATACATAGATGATAAATTAGTGTTTGCTGGTGGAGTAAAACAATATCCAAAAGAAGTAAGAGTCGGTAAAGCAGTTATTGCAAAAGTAGACTATACTAAACAAACGGTGTTAAGGATTTTAGTGTCAAATGGAGAGATAATTGGTGTAGTAGCCACAGATGTAACAGGAAGGGTTTATATCTATCGAGATGTGCCTATAAAGAGATTAGTAGCAAAACAATCCTTTGCAAATATAAAGAATAGATTAGGCGATAGTGGTTATGACTATTTACACTTTAAAGTGCCAGTAGGATTAGTAGATTTATCAGCTGAAAATAAAGAAAAATCTCTTATAAAGACAAAGGAATTTATCGCAGAAAAAATTGTGACAGTAAAAGAAGGTATGAATGTAAGACTGATTGAATGGATAGATAAAAAGTCAGTTACAATAAGTGTACCAGAATACATAACTGAATTGACAAAAGGAGCTTTTAGGGGCTGTAGTGTAGCTACAGGGATAAATCTAGGTGGAATAAAGGAAATAGAATATAGTGATATAGCTCCTTTAAAAGGATTACAAAGTTTAATAGGAAATGAAGTAGCCGAGGTTTGTACAGATGCTTTCAGAGAAAATAGGAATTTAAGAATAGTAAATTTGCCAAAATTAAAGATAGTAAAAAGTGAACTGTTTAAGGATATGGAGTGTTTAGGTAGTGTAAATATACCTAGTGCAGAGAGAATAGGTGAAGGAGCTTTTGAAGGATGTATAAGTTTATCTGTTTTAGATACGGACAAGTTAAAATACATAGGAGAAAATGCTTTTAGAGGTTGTGTATTGCTAAAGAGAGTGAATGGTATTGTACGCAAGGTAGGTAAAAAAGCATTTAAAGACTCTGGATTAGAGGTGTTTAGTGGAACAAAAGTTCTTACAGAGTTAGGAGATGAAGCCTTTGCAAACAGTAATTTAAGGGCGTTAAATCTTAAAACAACACCATATGTATTAGGTAAAAATGTGTGTAAAGGTTGCCTAGAGCTAAAAGCAGTAGATATACCTAGTATAGTAAGGAAGAATGAGACAATGTTTATAGGTTGCACGAAATTAGGTAAGAGGGCATTTAGATGTTCTATATAAAGAGGTGATATGTAGTGGGTTTATCTAATTTATCTAATTTGTACAAAACACCTGAAGAAAGAGCAACAGAGTTGAGGTTGCAGGAAGAAAGAGAGCAGAGACTTAAAAGTAATAGTTTAGAGAGAATTTTAAGTAGTGGTAAGTTTAAAGGAATTTTACCAGATGAAACTATAAGTGAATTAATAATGAATGTTAATACAGATATTAGTTTAGACAAGGTTATTTTATCTAAGGAAAATAAAGGACTACTACAGAGTTTTCTAACAGAACACGCAGCAAGGGAAAAGTTGTTGAAGTATGGCTTAACCCCAATGAATAGGATACTATGTTATGGAGCGAGTGGTTGTGGTAAAACATTTATGGGAAAAGCTTTAAGTAACTATTTAGGTTACGATATGTTGTATGTAGATATAACAACATCCCTAGCAAAAGGAAATGTAGCAGAGAATTTAAGCAACATTTTTAAATTAGCCACAGTAGGAAAGTGTATAGTGTTCTTAGACGAATGTGACAGTATTGCTTGGAATAGAGATAGTTCCAATGCTGAAAGAGGAGATGTGCGTAGAGCAACAAACTCATTATTCCAGTACATAGACCAGTTGACACCAAATAGCATACTGTTATGTGCAACAAATATGTTACAACGCTTAGACCCAGCTTTCGAGAGACGATTTAATATAAAGATGCAGTTTTTACGACCACAAATAGATTTTTTAGAAGCTATACATAAATTTTTATTTGATGATTTTACATTAGAGAATGATGTAAGTGAAGTAGAGATAAGTATAGTAAGAAACCGATTAAAAGACTATACAAAGTTGTCCTATTTTGAACTACAAGATTTAACTGAAAGAGGAATGAAGAAAGCTGTAATACAAGATAGTACGGTAGTAAAGTTAAGTTGGATTGTTGCAGAATTGGAGACAATATTAAGGTTAAGGAAAAGATTTAAGATAGAAGATGAATAAAAATAGAAGAAAATACAAATGAGAAAGTGTCAGAAAGTCAGACAGCAAATTAATTAATTAATTAATCTAGGAGGTATGATAAAAATGTGGTTTATGTTTGAGAAGGTTATAGGAAAGGACAAAGAAGATTTAAAGGGATTTGGTTTAATAGACACAGCAAGTGGTAAGGTCTCTATTTATTCTTTAAAAGATTTATTTAGGTATACACTAGGGGTAGAGAATTATAAAGAATTGCTTAGAAAACAACCAAATTTTAAGGTCAAGGTAAAGATGCCAAATAGACAAGAAATAGAAAATTTATTTTTAGTTGCAAGAGAGGGAAAAGTTACTTTTGTCGGGGGAGAAACAGGTGTTTTAAGTCGTTACCCTTCCATTACAGCCTCTAAAGATTTATATGTAGACAAAAAATGCAAAGCAATGACAGTTTTATCAAAAATATCTAGTGAGGAGTATAAGGTAATAACTGCTCCAGGGAAATTATATAGAATAAAGAAAGATAAGCTAATTACCTATGCAGAAAGATATGGGCTAACAAATGCGAAGTTGGTTAATAGGGAAACAGGAGTAGTAATTTCTTTACTGAGTGGAAATATATATCAAGAACCTATTGAAGAATTAGTGGTAGTGGGACAAAATAGTAAGTTACAAAAACAAGAACAAGAACAAACAACAAAAAGAAATAAAGAAAATGCTAATAGTATTAAAGAGAAGAATGAAGAAAAAATAAAGAAGCCAAATGAAAACGAAAACAAGAAAGAAAAAGAAGACACAAGATTAGTAGCAACAAAAACAGAGACAGTTACACCCACAGTCACAGCAGCAGCAGTTCCAGAAACAGTAGAAAATGAAAAAGAAGTAGAAAAAGAAACTGAATTAGAGAAGTTAATGAAAGTAATACAGTTTTTAAAAGCCACTTATAACAAGAGGGAACAAGCTAGTTTAGTAACATTAGATGGTATAGGAAAGGTATGTATAGATAATAATATACACTCAGTGCGAGACATAAAGAAAGATGAATTAGATAGTTTATTAGATGAGATAAAAATGTATGCAGATACCAATTTTTCGATTGAGGAGTGGGAAAGTGCAAGTTTATTTGGTTGAGTAAGTAAAAGAAGGTAATTTAATTTAATTTAATGCAATGTAAATTTACTTATGAGAAAGATAGTTTATTTAGTTATTTAGGTAGTTTATTTATAGGAAAATTGAGGGGGCGATATGTATGAAGGACAATAGGGTAATAGAAGATTTTGGCAATGTAAGAGGGTATGGTAAAAAAGATTTATCCTATAGGAGTATGACAATAGAAGAAATACTAGCCAAAGGTGAAAATTATGCAAGAAAATATGTAGATAAAAAGTATATATGGGAAGAACCTGACTGGTTAGAATTATATAAAAATGGAGCAGATAAAGAAAACCTATATTATATTAAGTGTGTAAGGGATAAATTAGCAGCAAAGCCTAGATATATGCTAGGAGAACCTATCAACATAGAAGATTTAAAGAAGTATGCTAAAGTAGTAGAAGAAATAGCTAATTACAGCCAAGAAGTAATTACAGGTGGAGTTGGAATAATAAGTTTAAGGGAGTTTATTAGTGAATATCCGAGAGTACAATTACCTCTATGGCTTGCAAAGAACTTGAATACATTAACATTAGACAGAGAGAAAGTATCAGATGCTTGTAATTTAATGGGATTTCCTGAAAATATGGTAGGTAGGTTAAAGTCAGCATATCTACAGAAAGTAAGGAGACTAGGAGAAAATGTAGGATATAAGCTACTACAGAAGACAGCTTTAGGAGTAGTAGATTTAGCACCAAATAAGGTTTTTAAAACTAAAGAAGAAGCGTATGGATATAGCGTAGAAAAATTAGTTGGAGATTTAAAGGGAAGTAGAAAGTTACAAGGCAGTACAGTTGTAGGGTATAGATGTCCTACTTTAGAAAGAGCAGACCGTAGGGGACCTGATTTAAGAAAAGGAGTAAATGCAGATAAAGATGCTTTTCGTAATATAGCAAGGGTAGATGGAATGGAGTTTGGAAAGTGGGTAACACAGCCAGAGAGAAAAACAATGCTCAACTATATATACGATGCAGTAAGTGATTTATCAGCTGTGCTAAGAGTACCTAGAGATGTACTAGGCTTAAAGGCAAGGACTTCTATTTGTTATACATTTGGTTCTCGAGGGTACGAAAAATGTGAACCTGTAGCTTATAATGTAAATACAGATGCAATTAACATATCAAGGGTAGATAATGCTGGATATTTTGCTAGTGCATATGCAGAGGCGTTAGATGCGTATGCAGGGAGTTTAGTAAATAGAGAAAATAAAATATCTATTGTAAAATTAACAGCAAGCAATAGAAATGCAACCCGTTTAAAAGAATTAAACCCTACATTATATAGGGCTGTAGATAAAATGTTAAATAAGATAAGGTATAAGAAGAATGAGGGTATAAATAAATACACAGACTTCTATCATAAAATGGTGCAGTTAAACCCAAGAGTTAATATTTTATTTATGTACAAGCAATGTTTTGCAGGGTATGTTTATGACAAGTTAAAAGAAATGGGTATAAGTAACCAGTTCCTAGTTTTTGATGTTGAGGGATATAGCACTTCTGTTTATTATCCACAAGGAGAGGAACGCAAAGAAATAAATAAAGCAATAGAAGAATTTATTTCTACTGTATTTACATTTACAGGAACAAGAAGGGGACAGCATAAAGAGTATAAAGTCCCAGAAACAGAGTATGTAAGCTATAGTAATTCTTATACAGAGGATGAGGAATACGAGTTACAAACAGCTAAAATCAGGAGAGGACAATTATCTTTAAAGAGGAGACTAATTGCTATTTTACCTGTAGTGCAAGAAAATGTGGAATTAAAGGAGTTTAGCCAAAGGATTAAAGCTATAGCAAAAACAAAAGGCTTAACAGTTTATTCTGTTCCATTGGATAGATTAATGATAAGACGACAAGGAAGAAGTAACGGATTTGTTTATAATCCAGAAAAGAAAGTTGTGTCTGTTGAAATAACTGAAAATGAAAGAAAAGAATTAGTATCTACAGTAGAGGGTGTATTCTACGGGTTAATGCAGAAGCAGACAGGTACAGAACCTACAGAAGTACAGAAGTTATATGTTGCGTGTGCAACAGCAGTTGTAATACATACAGTAGGATATAGTGTATTTAGGCAATTATGTATGAACAATTTATATCGTACAATCGAAAAAGACCCATATATGTCAAGTTTATTAGTAGATGCAGTACAAGAATTGATAGATATTTTAAGAGAAAGAGAAGAAGAACAACAAAATTAAAAGTAAAGACAACAATAATAGAAAAGCATAAGGTGGATTGACTATAATGAAAAGGATAAAATTAATAGGAAAATATAGTGATAATGAATATATATGTTTAACCGATGAATATAAAAAAATATCATTAACACTAGAGCAAATACATCGTTATAACTTAGCAGGAGTAGAATTAGTAAATTGTACCTTTATAAATGGCAAGTTACGAGGAGTAAATTTAGACTTGCGAAAACTTCCTAGAGTTAAAAAAGCAAAACCATATCGACTGGTTGGGAGGATAATGCAGGGAAAAGAAGTAGTAGGGTATAATGTCGTATGTGACATAGAAGGAAGTAGCAAGGAACTAAATATAACAAAAACTAATATACTAGCTTTAGCACAAAGAGACCTAGTGAGTAACGCTAAGGTAGTAAGAGAAAGGGATAATTACATCTTACGAGGTGTGGGTTGTGCATTAAATCAACTTCCGAGAATGTATGGAAATTTATAGAGGGGAGTTAGTTTATATGATAAATACTGATGAAAGTAATAAAAGTAATAGTGAAAAAAGTAAAATAAAAAGCATACCAATCCCTTTATATATGGATGAAGTAATTTACAAGCAACGAGAGGGTTATTATGAGTTAAAGCCTGATTTAACGGCTTATGAGTGGTGTAAGTGTCCTCTGCACGATGAGGACACACCATCTTTTAAATATTATCCAGAGACTAATACATTTTATTGTTTTGGCTGTAATACAGGAGGAGATATAATTAAGCTCCATCAGGTATTCGCTGAAAAAATGTGGGGAATACACCCTAGCTATAAAGAAACTTTAGATTTTTTAAAGCAATTAACAAAGCATAATGGTAATTTAGGTGTTATCACACCTATGCAAGATATAACACAGCATAGTAGCAATGAAGAAGAAAAATTAACTACAGAAGAAGAAACATCTAAGGAAGACGAAGAAGGAAAGGTAGGTTTATATCTTAGTTATGTATTAAATATGTTAAACAGGTATGAGCAAACAGAAGATGTATGGGAAAAATTAGATTTTATATATTTAGCTGTTGTAAAAGAGCAAATAAGTCTCAAAGAAGCACTTGATGAAATTTGTAAAATGAAAGGGAAGTTGAATGGAATTGAAGTCATTATGTAAGTTTATAGTGCTAGTAAGTTTGTTGTTTAGTTGTTGTAATATACCCGTGAGTGTGAGTGTGAGTGCGAGTACAAGTGTAAATACTATGACGGACAATGTAGCAACAGAACAAGCAATTAGAGTAAATGTTATTGAAACAAGTGTAGATAAAACGGTAAGAGTAGTATCAAAATGTGTGATATGTTTTTTGACAATAGGGTTGGGTTTATATAGTGTATCTTTATTAAAAGGAAAAGAAGAAAAAGAAGAAGAACCTCAACAACATCAACAAGGGAAAGAAGTATCACAAGAAAACAATGAAGATATTAAAGATATAGAAGAAGAAGAAGAAAATCAAAAAGAAAACTAAAAATATTAAAAATACATATATAAAAGAGAAAGTAATAAGAAAAATTATGCAAAACAAACAAAAAATTTAATATTGTTGCTTAAGAATATAAACTTGAGCTATACTGGGGGACATATAAAGTATATATGTTAGAGAATAAATTGTCAGTTTAACTGATTAAATTTAAAATTAAAAAAACAGAAGGGAAAAAGGGAAATTATGTTAGAGGCAAAGCAGAGAATTAAAATTGATGATAAGTGTGCAATTTGTGGAGAAAGAATTGAGGGTGAACATATTGTAGGATTACACCCAAATGGAAGACACTATGCTTTATGTGATAGGTGCAATGTACTAGATGATGCAATGGATTATATAGAATACGGTTGTCAAGATTTAGTAGAAGTATTACAGGACGCAGGATATGTAGAATGTGATGCTTGTGGTGAGAATGACGACATAGCTGTAAGCCTAGATACAGAAAACGATAAGATATATATACATTGTAGAGTATGTAAAGAAGATACTGTTAAAGGGATTACAGAGGAAGATTTAAAGGACTTTTATGATGATTTAGGTGTAGAGGGTGCAGATGCAACATTATCACTAGACTTAGACGAGGAAGACGGCTTAGATGGTACAGAATATCCAGATATGGATAACCCAAAAAGAAACAGTTTTGATTATGTTCCAACAACTAGACTAAATGAAGATAATACAGAATTAGAGTTTACTGGCACAGCTGTAGATTTAGATACAGTAGACGATGAGGAGGAAGAAAGTTGGGATTAAAGTCTATTCTGTCTTATCCAGGAGGGAAGCAACGAATAGCCGATAAGCTAATAGAGAAGATACCCGATAGGGTAGAAAACTGGTATGAGCCATTTTTTGGTGGTGGTTCAGTAACTTTAAATTACTTACAAAGCTATAAATCTCTAGCAACAAAACATATCATAGTAGCAGATAAATACGAACCATTAATTAATTTTTGGAAAGTGTTTAGACAGGACAATTTTAGATTATATAACATAACTAAGGAGATATTAGAAGATTACTTTCCCAGTTTATTGGAGTACAACAATGTGCTAAAAACAAGTAGATTAAAAGAGAAAGCTTTAGAAGAAGGAGCAAGTTTTTTTAATTTGCACAGAGCAAATACAGAAAGTTTAACAGCAGATAATAAAGACGAAAGTAATAATAGTTGTAGTGATAATGTAGAGAGAGCAGCAAAGTTTTTTTTAAGAAATAAGATGAGTTTTTCTGGTACAACCGATAGTGGTGGAATGAGTGATGCTTGTGTATTAAGGTTTAACTACCATAGATTAGAGCCAATAAAGAATATGGAGTTATACAACTTAGTGCAAAGAGTGGAATTTAATTGTTGTGATTATACAGAACTTTTTAAGCAAGCAACAGAAAAGGACTTTTTATTTTTAGACCCACCTTACTTTTTTGAAACTGGAATTGGAATGTATGGTGAAAAGAGTAGTACCCACAAAGGTTTTGACCATCTAAAGTTTAAGAGTGATGTAGAAAATTTAAAAAGTAAATGGTTGTTGACTTATGGAGATAGAGTGTTAATTCGACAATTATACAAGGATTATGCAATAGAAGATTTACATATTTCATACAGTATGTGTCGTGTTAAAACGGATACTACTTTAGACGGAGCAGAAGTTCTGATTAGTAATTTAGAAGAAAATAAAAACTTAAAAAAGAGCATATCAAGGGCTGAAATGATGGACTGGTTATAAACACCAGTCCTTTTTATTGTTTGTTGCAGGGGGCATATGGGAGTTATATAGTGTAGCACAAATTTAATTTTAAGGAGCGTGGAAGAATGTTAAGTTTAGTATTTAGTTTAAAAGCAAAAGATTTTGTGGGCGTTTTAGATGAAAAGACAAACAAAATTTCTAAATTTGTGACACCAGTATCAGCAGAAATGAGAAAGAAGTTTGCTGGTATGAGAATTACCGTTGTGTCAGAAGGGAGAAAGAAAGAAATTCCAGCTGAGGTGGAAATTGTTAGAATAAACGAGTACCCAGATGACAGTAACACATACACAACTAAGTTGGGTGGAGAAGTTCTTTTAACTTTAAATGTAAATCAGTTAGAAAAAGTGTTAAGTGTAGTGTCTTTACAGGGATTCTATTTTAGAACAGGAGATAAAGGTCAGAGGGTATTAACAGGTAAAAAAGGATATACTGTAGAGTCTATTCCAAGAGTTAAGGTAGCTAAGTCTAATAATGTTTCAAACAAGAAGGTTACAGATAAAGATAGTGCTGTTAAGCAGACACTAGCAACAACAACAGCATCTGTAGAAAAAGAGAAAGAAGAAGAAGCACCTAAGAAAGAACTTTTTAGTTTATACAGACTTTTAGAAATTCTAAAAAATGTAGATGGTAAGTTAGTTAAGTTACCTACAGATGGATATAATGCACTAACAGGAAAAGGACAAGATATTGGAACAGACTTTAGGGATAGTTATATAGAAGTTGCAGAACCAAACATTAATGCGACAGAGTCAAAGATTAATCTAAACTTGTTATTTAGAAAGTTAGGAACAGTTAAGGTGTATTTTAATTCAAGAAACGAAGAAGTGGATATTCCTGCACATATATGGAGTGCAAAAACTGTGTTTACAAACTGTGAAGACTTAAATATGCACAGATTAGGAATTGTAGTACCTAGTGCGTGTAGAGATTTATTAAGGACAATGTTAGGTGAACAATATGTACAAGATATTACAACATCTCCTGTAGCCAAAAGTTTATTAAGATGGTTAGACCCTACAAAAACATATGCTGTAATGGAGTTATATACAAAGGGTTTACAGGCTTTTTCTGCTGAAGAAGTAGGTAGATTACAGCTTACAAATAGAGAAATTGGTGAAACATTATCACATTTAGCAGAGGAAAAGAGTGCTGTTAAGGAATTAAAAGGTGCAGTTAAGAAGCTCAAAGAAAAATTAACTGAAATGGGTGTTGTGAACACAGCAGAAGAAGTAGCAACAAAGGTAGCACCACAGCTTAAGAAGTATATTGAAAGTATTGATGATTTATGTGATATAAGAGAAGCTGGAATAGATGTAACAACAGGTGCATATACAGTTGTAAAACAGAAAGATGTAAATACAAACGAAAAAGAAATTGATGCTAAGAAAGTTGATAAGAGTAAGAGTGTAATTGAATTTAAGTATGTAGGTTTAGTAAAAAATGCTACAGAATCCAGAAGTTTAACAGATGCGTTAGCAAATGTAGAACAGGTTCTTGCAAATAACGATGTAGTCGCAATCTTTACAGAGATTGATAAGATTACAGAAATTCAGAAAGTACACGAACAAGGTGTAAATAAGTATAAATCTGCACTTTGGTTAAATAACGCTAGTAGTTATGTAGCAGGTAATTATAATGCTATTGCATTAAAGGAAAGTAAAGAATTAAAACGACAAGAAACAAGAGCTGCAAATACTACAGCATATGTGTGTGATTACTATAAACTATCATTAAAGTACATAGATTTGTCAGTTAAGTAAGCAAATAAGCAAACAAACAAGTAAAAAATAGAATTAAAACAATCTATAAATAAAAGAATATCTTATGCAAAGACCTCTGTAAAAAGCAGGGGTCTTCTTTTATACAAAGCAAATCAATTAATCAATTAATTAATTAAGTAATTATCTAACTAATTACATTATCTATTTATCTTTTTATTTATTTATTTATTTATTTATTTATCTTCCGATTTATCTAATCAATAATTTTTTATTTCCAATATTTCTCTGATGAATAAATTTTTTTTAAATACGAGTTAGACATAACTAACTATGGGCTTAGAGGGGGACATTTACTTATTACATAGTGTAAACAACTAATCAAAAAAGGAGGTGTTTTGTGTTGCTCTACAAATTTACTGGTGAATTGCCAGATGTATATAAATATCCAGTTCTAATTTTAGCTGGTGGAAGTCAGATGTTTGTAGATTACTTTTTAAATGGTGTTAAAAGCACTTGTGAAGGAAAAGTAAAGCACCCAGTATGCTCTGCAATCCTAGAAGAATTTGGTGAAATTGTAGAAATCGAAAATAAAACAACAGGAGTAGAGAACTACAGTTTAACTGAGTTTATTGAGAAAGCGAGCACACCCAAGTTTAGAGGTAGATGGTTGTGCATACACCATTATACGGGACAAGAGAAAGAGGACAAGCAGTTAGCTAAGTATTGTTCAAAACCTAGCAAGTATGGGCGTTTAGTGATAGTAGTGCATAACTATAGAGAGTATGCGAAATGGTTAAAAAATAGTGCTTTAGTAAATAGCCAAAGGGTTTGTTTAATAGAATTGTCTTTTCCTACTAGAGAGGTATTAGAGGGTTTTATACACATGTATTTGCCAAAGTCAGCTATAGCAGATGAAGCAATAGATTTATTTATTAGACGAGTAGGTAAGCATTATGACGAGTACCCAAGATTGCTTACAGAAATAGCCGATAAAGGATTAACCAAAATAGACTTTGAACAAATGTTCCAGTTATTAAAGGGAATAGATTTTTACGAGCCACTAGATTTGGTCAGTTTATTAACACATAAGTCTACAGCAAGAAAGGTCAAGCAAACATACAAAGTGTTGTCTAGTTTATTGGCAGATTATGGAGCAGATGAGTTAGTGAAAAAGCTAAAGTACCAAATAAAGCAATTATGTTATGTACGAGTAGAGATAAACCTAGGACATTTGCCTATAAACATACCTTATAGCTACAGAGATATAGAGCCAACATTAAGTAAGGAAGTCCAAAGATTAAGTAAATCAAAGTTACGAGAATTAGCCAAAATAGCTTCTGAATTGAGCTTAGAGGATTGGTTATATATGTACCAGCTCTTAGATAGTTGTAGCACAAGGCTAAGCAAAGAGAGGGTATTAATGGCTTTAGTTACAAGGCGAGATTTAAAACACACTCAGTTGTTAGAGCAAATAACTTCTTTTGAAAAAATCTAATAATTTCAATCAAAATAGCCCCAAATTTTAAAAAAATCGAACGGTCATATTTTTATATATAAAAATGAAAAACGATTAAATTTGGAACAAAAAATGATACATAGAGGTGGTTTATGTGAGAGAGGTTATAAAGATAACCAGAAACTCAAAAATAAATATAAAGAGAAATAAATTACAAACAGAAAAAGGAGAAATACGCCTAAGAGATATTCCATTTGTAAGAGTTTGTTTTGAGGATTATAGTAAGGCTGATATGTCCTATTTAACGGACATATCAAACAAGTTTAGTAGTAGTGGAATAATCGTTGAAACAAGAGTAAAACCTAATCTTACTACAGAGCTAGAGGCTTTAGCTAACTATATCAAGTTTGTATACATTAGTCCGAAAGAACTAACGATAGAAAAACTTAGTGTGTTAGAAAAGTGCAGAGACAAGATAGATAGAGTAATTCTACAAGACGATGGAACACTTACAGCAGAGGGAGCAATAAAGCTGACGGAACAGTTAGCGACAGCAACTAATAAGGACATAGATGAGATAGGAATATGTAATAGTCCATATTCATACTATGGAAACGCTTGTTTAACAGCATTGGTGGGCAGAAAGTTACTTAGTAAATGCTGTGTTACAGACGGTAAGTGTAGTACACCAAGTAACTTAGATGAAACAGCAGAGTGTGGGTGTTTACACCATATTGAATTGTAAAGAACACAAAAAAAGAAAGTAAAAAAAATTTAGGAGGAAAAAAGAAATGAAATTATTAGAAGTTGATAAAAGAGTGACAAGTCTTGCAAATAAGTTAGTAAATATATTAGACCAAAACGGAGTGCCACTTATATATAGTGTGTTAAAAAGGGCTTGGTTAGATGATACGAGTGGTCTAAATGACTATGAAGTACGAGAAGGTGTTAGTGAAGCTCTTGTATATTTTTATGAGACAGAGGAGAAGTTTGGGAAGATTACATTAGAGCATACAGGTACAAGAGAATTATCCTACCCAGAATTTGAGAACTTTATACAGAAAGAAGATATACCTGTATTAGACACATTTATGTCCCGAGTGTATAGTCAGGTAACTTCTATACGAAATAGAGTTTTAAAGCAACAACAAAATACAGTTGCGTTGGATGATATAACAGAACTTACAACAAAGGGAAAAGTGACAAAGGATATGTTTACTGAGATGGAAGAACTTATCCTAAAGAAGCACATTGCAAATAGAAAAGAAATAGAAGAAGGGTATGTAAGATATGCAAAGAGATTATTAAGTAATGGAGATATGAAAGCTCGAATGGATTTACTTTTACAGTTAGAGAATTATATTGCTCTTTATGTACCACAGCATAGGGAGTTTATAAAGTATTACGAAAAAGTAATTGTAGAAGGGAAACCAAAAATAAAACTTAAGGATGGTTTAACAGAAGAAGAAAGAAAGAGAGCTAAGAAAGTAAAAAGTAGTTTTAAGAGCATAAAAGATTATATGCACAATGTTTTTAATACTAAGGAAGAACAAAGAGCTATAGGAATGTTAATAACAGCAATACAGTCTAAGGAACTTACAATAGAACAGTATCAGGATATTGTATTAGAAGCACAAACACAGGTAGAGCTAGAAAGACAATTAAATTAAAATAAGATAAGCTAAGATAAATTAAATTAATGTAGTATAAGGTAAGGTAAGAAATTAATGAGGTTATTAGAGACAGAAGCTGACTATAAAGGTTGGCAAAAAGACACGGTAGAATATGTGCTGTGCCATAAAGTTGAATTGACACGCAAAGCAGAAAGTATATTAAGAATGTTAAAGAACACACAAAGCACAGCAGATGAGGTAATGTCAGAGTTATACACTACTCTATATACTAAGAAAGATTATCAACCAGAAGAAGGAAAGGAAAGTTTAGGTATAGAGAGTTATATCAGTAAGTTCCTTTTAGAAGTGTGTCAAGTGTTGCAGAAAAAAGGCTTAGAATATGCTAACAAGTGTATATCCACACAGAAGAATGAAGATGGACAAGTATTAGATGTATTAAGCACAGTACCCGACACTAAATCAGCACTAATATTAGAACAGATAGGCACAGAGCAATTAGAACAATTTAAAGAGCTAGAACCCTATAGATATGCTTATGGTTTAGATATTTTTGATTTTTTATATGTTAGGGTAATGGGTAAGTTACATAAAATAGATGATAAAGTGCAAGATGCCGTCCTAAATGTATTAGGAATAGATACAGAGGTAGTGCCAAAATTACGAAATAAAAAGCAGTTAAAAGGCGTATTAAAGTTGTTAAGCACACTAGGAGAGAAAGAATTTATATTATGTATTTCTCCCTATGTTTATTCGAGGGACACGATATTAAAAGGCTTTGGGCTAAAGGAGAGAGAAAAAACTGAGTGATAACAAGGGTAGATAGATATGATATTAAAGAGGTAAATACTGTACTAAGGAAGACAGGAATTACAAAGATAAAAATAAACACAAAGCAACTACAAGAGGAAATAGAGCGTTTATATACCACAAAAAACTATTTACAATGGGACAAGAAGGTTATAGCAGAGGAATGTTGCAGAGGATTACATAAGTTACTAGCTTCAGCAGAGAAATGGAAAAACAATGAAATTAATGTAAGTTGGGAAAGCAAACTACAAGGAATATCAGCTACACCAAATGTAAATATATGCTCTCGATTAGTAGATATAAGTTTAACAAAATATATGGATACACAATTAGGGTGTGCATTAATAACAGTAGATTATACGAGCTTATTAGAAGCAGTATGTTTTGAGATAGTACATAGGGATATGGGAATATCTACAGATGAGGTTTTTACAAGGTTAGGTGGAGATGTATTAACTCCTATAGACAGAGAAGTTCTAAATAGTTATATACAGGGAACTTTGTTTATCAATAGGTGTAAAGATATACATATAAAGGATAGTATGTATGTACCTATGGATGCAGAATATGGGTATACATATTTTTATAGTAAAGTACAAAAGGCAAAGACATATAAAGCATTAATAACAGCAACACTATCACAGATATTGGCAAAGATATATGTGTATAAGGTAAGGGAATTTGTTAGGAATAAAGTGTATAGGTTTAAATTGTGCTGTATTGGTGATAGTTTAATAGTGTTACAGGTGCAAAATGAGAATGAGCCACAGATTAGACAGTTGTTAAAGAGACCTGTTGAAATTCAGTTGTTTGGGCACCGAATTAGTTGTACACCTCGCTTATACTATACACACTATACGGCAGATGATTTTAGCTTTTTGTTAAACAAATAAAATTGGAAAAACTTTTAATTAAATTAAGAATAAATAAAGAAATAAAGAAATAAAGAAAGAGAGAGAGGTAAAAAGGACAATGGGTTTAGTAGTATACTGTCATTTAAACGGGACAGAAGATGAATTAGGTAATGTAGTAGCAAGAGTTGTGTTGACGGCTGATATGGAAGGAAAGAGAGTGTTAGCTATTGAGTCGAAAAAACTATCAAGTTGGGGTACAGGTGGATATATATTATTAAGAGCTTATGATTATGCACTTGCAACAATACATAAAATGCAGACAGAATTAATGGATACGGAAATTACAGATGTTTGTATGGTTTACCACAATAAGAACTTATTTAAGTGGGTAATAGAAGAAAAAGGTGGGAAAGAATTTGTAGAGTTAGTAAGGAAAATACATAGCAAATATTGTGTAGGTGGTACACAAGAAATTTTCTTACATTTAAGTTTAGCTAGTCCAGAAATGGAGAGTGTTGCAGGAAATGTATCAAAAGAAGAACACAGCGAAATAAATAAGCAAATTCAATTCAAGGAAATAACAATGTAATTAATTAAAGAAAAAGGGAAGGGAATGAGAAAGATAAATGATACCCTCTACAACAAATAAATATTTGGTAGGACAATATAACCTAGAAGGAATAGAATATAATGTACACTATTTTTTTAAAAAGTATAGTAAAGCAGAGATTGTATTACAAAACAACAGTAACGAAATAGTATCAGCATACAAACTTGAAGAAGATAAAGAGTATGCCTATAAAAGCCTTACAGCGAGAGAGTTGTATATAGAGTTCTTAAAGAATGTAAAAGTCCAGAGAAAGCAACTAAAAAATGGTGAGCCTAAGCAAAGTGCTAAAGGTGTAGTTTATTCGTTTCCCATCACAAAGAAAGAACAAACAGGGTCAATAGACTTTTACAATTCAGAATTAGATGCAATTAATATAAGAACAACCAATAAAACTATAGAGTTACATAGCAGTGTAGTTACAGCTATAGATTTTTCGAAAAAAATACATTATACCCCACTTACTGTAACAGTAGATAAATATGAGGACGGTAATGCCAGAGAAATGCGAACTTTGGATTCCATAGGACTGTCAAAGGATATTAGGTGGCTAGAAGATGTAAATTATAAAGTGGTATCTGACGAAGCAGAGTTAGAAAATTTGTTTAATATGTTAGAAACCTATACAGGGGAAATAGCTTTTGATACAGAAACTACAGGAACACAGATTAATATGTTTGGCAAAATAGGTAGTAAACGAAAGGCTGAGTTATATAGCTTACATAGTGCAGGGAAATACAAAGATGTATGGGCAGATAAATTGGTAGGGATAATTTTTTGTATTAAAGAGAAAGAGGGTTATTATATACCTTGTGCCAACCGTTTATTTGCTAACGCATATGGTTCTAATAGTGAAATCCGAGATAGATTAATAAAGAAATATAAAGAAAAATATACATTAAATCCAGCAAAAGTTTATTTGGATGCCGATATGCAAAAGTATTGGAAAGAAACACCAGACGAATTAATATCTGGTGATGTTATATTAATGGAAAGATGTAGAGATATTCTTGAAAAGAAGTATATAGTTACACACGGTGGTAAGTTCGATTGGAAGGTATGTCATTACTATGGGATAGACTTAAATATTTGTGACGATACTTTGTTGTTACACCAAGTTCTATACCAAACAAAGGGAGGAGAACATAAACTTTCTAATTTGAAGCACCTAACTAAAGTTGAGTTTGGGATTGAGCAGTTAGGACTAGCAGATTGTTTTGTAGGGTATAAGGAAGTAGACAATAAAGGTAAGGTAAGTCGTAAAGCAACAATAGATTTTAGTTATATGCCATATGAATTAGTACAAGCATACGGACCAGCCGATGGAGATATGACTTTGCGATTGTATCACAAGTATAAGACAGATTTATTAGATAATTACGCAAATCAAAAATATATAATGTATGTAGAATCTAAGGTTACAAGTGCAATAGGTTATATGGAGTTCTATGGTCATCGAATAAACGCAGATAAGATAGAGTCTGCAAGAGATACAAAGATTATAGAACAAACTTTTATAGAGGCAGAAATCCGTAAGCTAGTAAATGAGTATAAGAAGAATACAGATATAGTAGAGGAAGAAAAATGTATCAATAAGCTAAAAGAGTTAGAACCTAAGCGACAACAAGTAGCGAGTGAATATGCAAGAAGAATAGATGAGGTAGAGCAGATAAAAAATGCTTTAAAATTTAAGAAAAATGGCACGAGAACAGTAACAGAATTAGATTTAGAAAAAGCAGAGCAACTTAGGGATAAAGAGAGAGAAAATTTAACTCAGATTACAGATAAGGTTTATTCAGCTTTAAGTGAGTACAAGACCTTTATTGCAGAGCACAATCCTATAAATTTAGGGTCTCCACAACAGAAAGCAGATTTGCTATATACAGATTTAGGTATAGAGTGTGAGGGAGCTAGAAGTGTTGCAAAGAAGAAAATAGATAATATGTTAAAGAAGTTAGATAGAGAGAGTGTACAGTACAAAGTAGTAGCTAAGTTAGCTGAATGGAATAGTATAACTTCTTTATTGGATAAATTCTTAAATCAGCTAGGGTCTTTTATGTACCCAGGGGGTTTTATATTCTCTAACTATACACAATGTATAAATACAGGAAGAATGAGTTGCAAACAGCCAAATGCACAGCAGTATTGTAAAGAAATCACAGCAATCGTAGAACCAAGAGATAATTACTTAATGTTTGATGCTGATTATAGTCAGATTGAGTACCGAGCTTTGTCTGGATTAGCACAAGAAAAATCATTGATAGAGAGCTTCCAAAATCCAGATAACGACTATCACACAATTCAAGCGAGTACAATGTATGGAGTACCATATGAAGAAGTAACATCTAAGCTAAGAAAAACTGCAAAGACATTTAATTTTGGTATTCCTTACGGTATGGGAATACAATCACTAGCACAACAATTACACGGAACAGCAACACCTGAAAATATAGCAGATGCCGAAGAAAAAAGAAAGCTATACTTTGCTAATCAGCCCCATGTAGAAAGGTTCTTTAATGGTAAAAAGGAAGAAGCTATGTTAAAGGGGTATACAGAAACTCTATGGCATAGACGCAGGTGGTATGACTTTTCAGATAAGAAGAAGCTAAGTTCAATTTTAAGACAGGCTGGTAATGCTGTTGTACAAGGTACGGCTGCTGATATATTTAAAATCTCTGTTGCAAGAAATTGGGAGTTTATTAGAAAAAATAAACTATATGGGAAAATGTTAATAATCAATATGATACACGATGAACAGCTTATTGAGTTGGATTGTGATACCTTAAACATAGATAGAGTTGTAAGTGAAATCGTACGAAATATGCAGTTTGAATTAAAGAATTTCCCACCTTTATATGTAGGTGGTGGCGTAGAAAGATGTTGGAAACTAGCTAAGGGAGAGGGAGCAGAAATGCACCCTAACTTAGTACAACAGCTAATTAAAGAGCATATTAAAGAGCCTATTATGGTAGATAAAGCTGTAGATAAATATGAGTGGTATAAAATATATCACGATAGAGTAGTAACCTTTAGACGAGATAAGGTATTAAATTATATAAAGGATAGCAATAATTGGGGAAGGAAAATGCACCCAGTTATAACATCTATGTTGTTGGATAATTTTGCAGATGGAGTTATCAAAGAAGATGGTGTGGATTATACTGCTAAAGTTTATGAGGAGTTTACAAAACAAAATGGAGTAGATATACCATACTCTAAGTTTACAAGCGAAAGTACAAAAAATGGGACAAGTGAAACTTTAGAACAAGAGCAGGAACAAGAGCAAGAATTAGATAACGATGAAGAAGAAAACGAAGCAGAAATGTACACAGAAGATGACGAAGACGAAGAAGAATATACAGGAGACGAAGAAGTAGTAGGCTCAGTAAATTCTGTAAAGGGAAATGTTGTTAAAGAAATAGGTGGAAGTAAAGTTTATGGAGTATCTTCTTTAAGTTTGATTAGAGAATATGGTTTAATTGTGTCTAAGAAATTGAACTTGTGTGGAATATCTAGCACTTTAATTACAAAGACGAATATACAAAGGTTAAAAGATTATTTAGATGAGCATAGAGTGGAAGGTAGTGGAATATCTGTTTTAATTGTGTCTCAGAACGCAAGTAGAGAGTTATCCTATAAGGTACAAGGAGTAGATATAGAGGAATTGGAACAGGTTCTTGGAAAGGTAGGCTGAATAGAAAAAATATGAATTTAATGACAGAAGCACAGAATATAGAAGAAGTAAAGGTAGATGTATTTGAAAGTACACCACTAAAATATCCAGCATTAATAATAGTGCATAATGGGTATGCGTGTACAGATAAAACATTCGATGCAATTACGACAATGTTATCTACTAAAGATAGTGAGATAGAGAACTTGGGAAAGCCTTGTTATGTTTATTTAACGGAAGCCATTGGAGGAGAGAATACGAAACTATATCCTTTAGGTGCGTGGAAAGATGAAGAAATAAGTTTATTAGCACAGGTAGTGGAAGTAATGTATTCCAATAAAATGGATGTTTACTATGCTAAAGATAAAGGGGATAAGTTTAAGGAAATTAATAAAAACAAATTTAATGTAAACCTTAGATTAGAGATTTAGAGGGGGACATTTGATACTTAAGGGGTGTCTAACAGATTGGAGTGGAAATACATAAAATTAATTTATTTAAGTAAATCTACATTTCTTTCTGTATGTAGTTTCTGGGAAACCTATTAAATTGATTAATTCATAAGTGATTAAATAAAGTTAAAAGAAAAAAACAAACACTAAGTAAGTAATTAATTAATATGTTGCAAAAGAAAGTAAGTATATCGAACATAAATACTCTTTTGTTTAAATATTGGTAAACTAATTAATTGATAGGCTTTAAATTAACAGAAACAGTAGACAACCCTAAAATAAGTATTAAATAAGTAGGTCTACCCTACCTATACATATATAGAAATATATACATAAGTAGAAAATTAAAAGCGAATGAAACAAAATGAAGTAAACAAACAATTATTTGCCAATAGAACTTATGTAAGTTTATAGAGAGGGGGACATTCGATACTTAAGGGGTGTCTGACAGAAGAAAGGGAAATAAATAAATAAATAAAGATAAAGTTTATTTGATGTTTATATACAATATTCTGTTGGGAAAAATTAATGAATGTACTTTTGAAAAACACAAAGGAGTACACAAAGTAAAGTAATGTAATTTGATGTAAAGACTAAATTGCCTATATTTTTAAAAGTTAGGTGATTAGAAAGGAGATATTAACCAATGGACTTAACAGAGTTAAAGCTAGAAGATTTTTCGGCTGTAACATTTCCGTCTTTGATGGAGGTAACATTCAGGCGAACATATCCAGTAGGTCAATATGCCACAGAGCATATAGAATTAAAAAAGCAATTTAAAATTCCAGAAGAAACGCCTGATGTGGTTACAAATGTAATTATGGCAATAGAACAGGCACAGTTGGAATATACTGCTTATGTTAATTTGCTGTCGAAAGGTATTATTACGGCTGAAAAATTCGCAATAAGAAAAAGTGAGTTAGAAACTACAATACGCTCTCTTGCAACCAAGAGCGAAGAAATGGGCTATCCATTAGAAGCCACATTAAACTCACTAGGTTTAGAGCTTGTTAGAGACTAGCACAGTGAATAAAGTTTACGCAGAGTATGTGGACTATACAAACAAGTATAGTAGGTATGTGTATGAACTTAGGCAGAAAAGTGACTTGTCTAAGCAGAAAGAGTTTATTGAGTTAAGAAAAATGCCTGAAAGTGTCATAGAACAGGTAGGACTATTCCATATAGGAGAAACAAAAGAGATGTTATTACCAAAATATCTGGACTACTTAGAGGATTTTGGGGTAATCAGCAATGGAATACCTATATACAACCGTAGATATGTTATGCCGATTTATGACACAAGAGGTAGGGTTCTTAATCTCGTAGGCTATAGACCAGATGCCAAGGAAAGGTATATGTATGCTACAGGAAATTGGTATTTAAGACGAGGAACTTTATATGGGCTTGAGAACTTAAATAAAGCCTATTCCCAAGGTTATGCAATACTAACAGAGGGTATTACAGATACTATCCATCTAAGGGGATATGGAAACATATCATTTTCCACTTGTGGTACATACATAAGCCCACACACTAGAGATATGTTAGACAGATTTAGGTATGGGGTAATATGCTTTCCAGATAGGGACAAAGCAGGTTTCAAAGCTCTGACAAGTTGGAAATTCAAGAGTCAAGTAGTGATATATCCGAATATTAATTATAAGGATATAGATGAAATGCTACGAGATGGTAAAGATAATGTACAGCTAGTTTTGGAGATGATAGAATGTGCAAAATCCTACTTAATGGGAGAAAGGTTACAAGGAAATAATGTGGAAATCAATTTGTAGTTTAGGTTATAAGTTAAGTAATTTACTTATATATATGTTTTCGATTGTAACAATCAATTTTATACAAGGAAGATATATAGCAAAAAGACTAGCTCAATATAGTTCACAGAAAGGGTTTTGGTACTTGCCATTTGGAACGGAGGTTCTAAGCATAATATTAGGAACTTGGTTAGTTTGGTGGGTAGTAAGCTTTCCAAAAGATTTGCATAGAAAGAAAAACCTTGTATCTGTGTTTGCCTTAGCAGTAAGTATATATACTGGGACTAAACTTGTAGATATATTGGGAGTTTCTCTGTATTACCATATTATACTACTGTTTTTGATATGCGTAACATTTTTGGCAGTAAGTATAGTTAATGTATTTGCACAGAATATTTATATAGCAATTACAAAGGCTAGTTTACTAGGATATTTTTGTATAGTTTTAAGCCATATTCTAGGAGTGCAATGTATAGTAGCAATACCAGTATCTCTATTAACTTTGTTTAGTGCCTTGGGAGTATTGAATTTTAAAGCGAAGATTACATTTATATTATTGTGTGTTCTAAATATATTATTTTTGGTATTTTGTGTATTTTTGTAGGTTTATTTGTTTGATTGTAAGATACAAATACAAACAGGAATATAAAAGAAAGAGTAATTAAAAAATAATGGTAGTAAAAAAGAGTACAAAAAGTTAAAAATTTAAGAAATAAGAAGAAATAAGAGAAGAATAAGTAAAGTTAAAGATTAAAGGAGATAAAGAAATATATGAGTTTTTTAAAGGCAGCAAGAGTAATTAGTAATGTAGAAACAACAATCGAAAAGAATAGAGAAACAAGCAAGTTTAAGGTAGTTCCTAATTCAAAGAACTTCTTTTATATTCCAGTATTAGAAACAAAGACAACAGATGAAAATGGAAATGAAGTTACAGAAACAAGTCCAGTAGCATATGCTCTTAATATTCACGAATGGAATGACGCATCAAACCGTTACAATGCTACATACTGTACAAGTGGTATTAGAGAAGAAGGTCACTCAGGTGCTTGCCCTATTTGTAAGGCAGCAAGTGAATGTTGGAATAAGTATAATTATTTAAAAGCACAGGCTGAAGCTGAGTGTAAAAAGAGAGGTTTAACAGGTAAGCCAGCAGAAGACTTTATGGAAGAAGCTAAGAAGAAGGCTTTAAATATTGCACTTACTGTTAAGGGAGCAAAGCCTTATCTTTATATGTTAGTTGCACAGTTTGAAAAGACTGAAGCTGGAAAGACTGTAATTGATACAGCAACAGGTTTACCAAAGTTTGCACTTAAAATCATTAAGTGGTCAGATAAGAGACGAGAAGAAGTTGCTACACAGTTTAAGAATAGTGGTTTAACTTTAGAAGGTTCTGAAATTGTATTACAGTATTCAGATATTCCTAAGGGTGGAGATAAGAGTATGGTAAGACTTACAACTACACCTGTATTCGGTAAAGCTATGGTTACTGTAGAATATCCAGAAGTAGTTGAAGCAATCAACAAGGCAGTTGCTAAATTTGATTTTGCAAAGGAAGCAGAGGAAGCATTTATCGAAATGCACGAAATGACAGATGCCGAAGCTGAAGTTGCGATGGCAGAAGTAATGAAAGATTGGAGAGAGTTTGAATTAGCTAGAAAGTCAGATGCAACTCTTACATATCTCAGTGAAAATTTAAGTGGTGAAGAAGTTTCATTAACTACATCTACAGATGAAACAACAGAAGAAGAAAATAGTGCTTTAGATGATATTGATGCTGTATTAGATGAAAAGCCAGCAACAGAAAAGAAGACAGCAACTAAGAAGTCAGCAAAAACATTAAACATCTAATTCTAATATAGTATAGTATAGTTTATTTAGTAGTATAAAAGGATAGAAAGGGAGATTTAAGTCTCCCTTTTTGTATCTAAAAATATTTCATTTAATTTCATTTAATTTAATTTAGTTAGGGTGTGAAAACAAGTAAGAATGGGTTCAAAATATTCAAAAATAGACAAAATACGAATAAAGAACTTTCGTTGTTTAGGAGATGTGGAGTTAGATTTTAAGGAGTCGCCTATAATATCTTTAGTAGGTAGCAATGAGTCTGGAAAAACTTCTGTAGTAAAGGCTTTAGCTGTAGGTGGAATGAACGCCTATCCAACTAGGCAGAAAAAATATATAAAAACAGGACAACGAGGTTTTGAAATTAAAATTAAGTTAGAAGATGGGACAGAGATAGAGAGAAGTAAAACCTAAACAATTAATAGGTTAAATGTAACTAATACAGCGAATGGTACAACTTTTGAGACTGAGAAGATAGATAGAGGTGAGGGACAGCCGAAAGCATTACAAGAGGTAATGGGTTTAGTAGAAGAACCTGATACAGGAGAGTTCCTACATATAAGAACCTATGAGGATAATTTGTTGTTTGTTACTACACCAACCTCAACAAACTATAAGGTTTTTTATGAAGCCTTAAAGGTATCAAATTTAACAAATGCTATTAAGAGAGGTAATACAGAAGCTTTAACTGTAAATAGAAACATTACAAAAACTAACACAGAAATGTCATATATTAAAAAACAGTTAGATAATATAGTAGATTTGGATGTAGAAACCTTACAGAAAGTCTATGAAAAGATAAGTAAGTTACGAAATATAGTAAATAAGGTACAAGTAGCAAAGAGTTTATCTGCTATTAAAAAACCAGATAATACAATTGTAGAGAGTTTAATAGAGGTAAACAAAGAAAAAGCAAAGTTAGTTCGTAGAGCATTAGAGTTACATAATGGGTTAAGAGAAGTTCCAGAAATAAAAGAGTTACCACAGGAGATTAAGTTGCCTGTGAGAACACTAATGAGGGCGTTAGAACTTGTACAAAGAGGATTACCAAAGGAAGTAAACAACTATGAATTTCCAACAGTAAATACCAATAAAGCTCGTTTAATGAAAAAGACAATAGGGTGTTTAAAGGAATGTTTTGAAATTGCAGAACAACAGGAAGCATTAGAAAAAGAACTTCACAATAATCAAGCAGAACTAAATAGAATTACAGAAGGACAGGAAGTAAAGAAGTGTCCTCGCTGTGGGGAGGTATTTATCTAGTGAAGATAGCAATTATAGGAGATATACATTTATGCTCCACCAATTATGGCTCGCATAAGAACTATGCGAAAGAGAGTTTAAGTTATTTTGAAAAAGAAGTAGAGATAGCTGAAGCTGAAAAAGTGGGTATGTTTATTCATTTAGGTGACTTAGCTCAGGCTAGATTTACAACATTAGAGTATCGTTCACAGGTAGAGGAATTGTTTGCTCGAATAAACAGTTTAACAGATAATAATTTTTATTCATTAAGAGGTAACCACGATAAAGCTACCTACGGAATGACAGAGTACGACTACTATACACATAAATGTCTAATAAAAAGAGCAGAGCATATGACAATAGATAATGTGAGGTTGTCTATGTTAGATTATGGGAATGAAGATTGTCCTATATTACCTATAGACGAAACTAAGTTAAATGTGTTATTAGGTCATAACAGTTACTGTTGGGAAGGAAAATTTAATGATATATTTGGAAAGATAGTAGACTTTAATAAGCATAAGGAGTGGAAAGGTTTAAACCTTGCAATATTAGGACACTTACATACACCAATGCAGTTTAATGGCTATATAGATGGAGTAGAAACAAAAGTTTATTATGTTGGTTGCCCTTGTAGACTAAGTATAGACCATAAAGACGAGAAAGAGGGTCATGTGTTTATATTAGATACTGAAACAGGGAATATAGTGGATAGAACATACCCATTATGGTCTGTAGAAGATAGCTTTGCAATAGCAGATGTAAAGGACTTAACACAAAGCACAAAAGTAGATGTTACAGATATTTTAAACGAACTTACTAAACACACAGTAGTTGGTGGTAATATAGAGGATAAGATAATGTGCTTAAATATAGATAATAAGTATAAGGATAAGGCACTAGAACTGTTAAATGGCTAAGTAACTATAAAAGCAAGTAATTAAATAAATAAAGAAAAAATAAATTTAGATAATTAAAGAAATAAAGAAATAAATTTAGATAACTAAAGAAAACAGAAACAATAGGATATTGAGAAAGGGTAATAAGGATATGCTAGATATAAATAAGATTCAGGAATATAACGAGAGAGTAAGTACAGTTAGCAAGAAATTACAAGCAAAGCAGACAGAATATGAAATGAAGCATAAAGAGTTATTGCGTTTATGTGCTGAATTAACAGAAGAATTAGGTGTAGAAGTTACCGAAGAAAACCTAGAAGAAATCTGTGAGATGTACGAACAGCAGGTAACTAATACTTTACAGGCAGGAGAAGAAATTCTTAGAACAGCAGAAGCAGAGCTCAATTACGCAGACACAACATTGGAGGTATAAGGGATAGATGGTATATGGGTACACATTAAAATATGATGTATTTAGCAATGTAATAAGTAAGTTAGTAAAAGTAAGTAAAAATGCACAGGACAAGGTGTTATTAAAGTTTACTGAGAATAAGTTGCAGATAAATTATGCAACAGATGTACGAAAGTCTACGGATATTATAGATATTACAAGTACAGCATTAAAACCTGTATCAGTAGCAATTACACTATGTGAATTAAATACAGCTTTAGATTGGTTTAAAGCCCGAGATGGAATATCAGCTGATTGTATACAGATTGGTATGGATAGCAATAAGCTCAGTATAAAGGGTAGTTTATGGCAGAATAATAATGATAGTGATAAGGACAATAGCAAAAATGCTCCTGAAAAGGTAGAAGTAGTACAGATTGAAAAAGACCTTGCATATACACCATCGCACGAACTAACAAGACGAGATGAGATACTATTAAGAGAAGACTTTGATAGTATATGTAATCCAGAGGACTATGATGTATGGGACAGGGCTGAATTGTTAAACCTTGTAAAGAGTATGCTTAATGTAGAGGGAAGAAGTATAATTTACACTACTAAGGTAAAAACAATATTCAGTACAAATCAAGTTTATTCAGCATTAAAAAGGTATGAAGACGAAAATAAGAAGTATGGTTGGATTTTATCAGCCGAAAATGCGAGAGTATTAGTACAGGTATTGGGTAATATGGATTCTGACGAAGTTAAAGTAACAACAAAAGAGGGAATTAGCGTTATTGTAGCAGATACAGACGGTCGTTCAGCTTATGTGTGTGAACTTACAGTACCAACACCAGCAGAAATATTCCAGTTAAATGCAGTACAAGAAATGAAATATCCAAATTCATTCTATGTAAATCGTTCAGCGTTATTGTTATTAGTAGATAACTTGTACAGAGAAAAGAAGTCAGATGCGTGTGTATTGTCTGTTGATGGAAAGAACTTGAAGGTTGAGAATGGAAATAAAGGGGTACAAAAAGACAATAACATTATAATGCTAGATAAGGTAGATGAAGAACTAAATTCTTTAAAAATAGGTGTTAGTATTAGACACCTAAGAGCTTGTTTAAGTTGTTGCACAAAAGCACAAGTATGTATTTCTGTTTATAAGGATGGAGATGGAATTACACAGGTGCGTATTTCAGATAAATGCAGTACAGAAGCAGATAAAGAAGCAGAAAGTAATTATTATTTAACAAGTAATTTGTAGGCTAGGAATTAGGATTAAATAAATAAAGAAGAAAGAAAGGACTAACTATGGGTATGGGTATGGGAGTAGATATAGATAGAATAGATAGTTTTTTAAGCTCAGCAAATACATTATTAGTAAGAAAAAAGGCAGACGATTTACAAAAAAAGCGATTAGAAAAAGATTTAAGGGAACATAAGAAGCAACTGCAGGAATTGTCCGAACAGTTAAATGTAGTTACAAATGCTGTAAATATTCTAAGGGAAATAAGTGATGATTCTGTGAGACAATTTTATACATTCATTACTAATAGTGTTAATAACACCTTAGAGCGTATTTTTAAGAGTACAACAAGAAAAATCAAGTTGCAAGAAAGCACACAGGGAGCATATCCACAACTAGAAATACAGATATACACAGCAAATGGCATACAGAGGTCGTTAAAAGACGATTGTGGTCACGGAATTATGCAGTTAATAAGTTTATTATGTAATCTTTCTTTGATTGTTGTTAATGGCTCTCGAAGGTTATATGTAATAGACGAAACACTATCTGGGTTAGCTTCAGATGCAAAAGAAGTATTAGACGATATTTTATGGTCGTTTACAGAAATTGGCTTTCAGTTTATCATATCCGAACACGGATATGTACCAAGAGGAGCTAAGGTATACAAACTAGCAATAGCAGGGACTACATCTAGTATTGTAGATACATACATTAATCAAAAAGGCGAGTATGCAAGGATTAAGGTTACAGACGAAAATACAGAAACAGAAACAGGAAATGTATTGTCATTGTAAACAAGTAAGTAGATACAAATAAAAGGAAACGGATTAAATGGAGTACACAATAAAAAGAGAAGTACCGAGCAATATTCTAAATTTACATTTAACTGAGTTGCTGTGTAAACATATATTTGACACGGATAAATCTATAAAAGCAAAGAAATTATTAGAGGAGTCTGAGAAATTATCATATAAGTGGTGTCAATGGAATGTTTATGCAGGACAACCAAAGAATTTCGATTATGATATGGGTCGTATTTTAAAAATGGAAGAAGATAATTATAATCACGCAATTAGGGTTGTAGTCTGTAAGTATCTATTTTCAGAAAAACAATATATATGGTCAGATAATCTACATACAACGATTATGTATTTAAGAAAGTATGGATTGGAGGCACAGTTAAAAGATGTGCCTTTTTATGTAGTAGATTTAACTGAATTTAGTCAACCCGTATTGTATAGCCAAAAAGGGTATTTAAGGGAAAATCCAAAAGATATAACAGGAGCTATAGCAAGTGCTAAAGTTAGAAGTAATTTCTCCAATAGTAAAGAACTTATTGCAGTAGGATATACAGTTGGGGATTTTATACAGGACAATATAGCTTTTTATACATATAAGAATAAGAATAAAAACCCTAAAACCAAAGAAGAAGTAAAGAGATATAATAGTTTAAATGGGAAAACGGAAGATGAAGGAGAAGAAAGTTTTAATTTAAAGGGAGGTCTAACCAAAGGAGATTTAAAAGGTAAAATAGTTTTTTGGGATATAGATGGTACACTAGCTCCTTATCGTTTTAATGGTCATATAGCAGACCCAAATGGTTCATTAAATGGACAATCCGAAGATGAGGTAGCAAATGGAATATTTTTAAGAAGAAAGCCTTCAAAGTTTATGCAGAAGGTTTTACAAGACTGTAAGGCTAAGAAAAATTTAGTTTTAGGACACTATGCTTATACCAAAGAAGTAGAAGATAAGTATAAATGGATAGAGAAATATTATCCAGAAATAAGTAGCAGTTTATTTGTAAACGAGGAAAAATCCAAAGCAGAAGCTATATTAGAATATTGCAAGGAAAATAAAATAGAATTGGAAGATGTAGTATATATAGATGATGTTATATCATTCTTGCGAGAAGCAGAACATAAAGGAATTAGTTCTTGGCATATAAGCAGTTTATTGGATTATTTTATTTGATTTTATAGGGAAAATAGTAAATATATCGCACTAAGACCATTACACAAGCTGTAGTGGTTTTTTAAATTTAGAGGGCATATAAAGTAATACTAGTGTAAACAAGGACAAAGAAAAAAAGAAGAAACGATTAAGAAAAAACAAAACAAAAAATAAATAAAAAAATACAAACCATTTAATTATAAGTATAAAATTTACTAAACTAAACTAAAATAAAATAAAACAAATTAGATTAAACTAATAAATTTAAGAAGGGGGCAGTATGGATATGGGTAAGAATTGTAATAGTTATAGAGCTTTAATAAGGGATTTTATATGTTCACCTTACTTTAAAGACAAGCCTATATATGGAAAACCAATGGAATACTGGAGTTCAGGTAATATTTATTCAGAAAGTGAAAAGGCATTAAGCCAAGATAAAGAGTGGCAGAGATACACAACACAGATAAATAATTCACCTAGTAATTTAAGAAGATTGTTTATAAGCAAAGAGTATTTAGTGTTACAACATTATGTACAAGTACCAAATGTAAAATATACATCACAGAAAGCCTTGCTATGGTGTGTTAAGACAGAAGATTACTGTAGAAGTAGAGGATATACTAATTTTCAAGCAAACACAGACTCAATATTATTATGTTTAGATGATAGGTGGAAACAGGCAAACATAGAGGAAGTTTATGTAGATGAATTATTTTTAACACAACAACAACAACAACAACAACAGGCTAATAAAAGAGTTGTACAGCAATTAATGTCCTACAGCGATGCAGGTGGAAAGGTATTTCCTAGATTTAAGGCTGTTTATTATGTTCCTCAGTTAGGAACACAGTTGCTAGAAGCAATAAAAAAGATGGACAAAGGAGAGTTACCATATAAGGCTTTTGTTGGAATGAAAGTAATTCAAAAGCAGACACCACAATGGGGAAGATTTTCATTGAGACCAAGTGACTACATCTTTGATAGAAAGGGTGGTAAATTAGACCAGTATGCACAACAAATAATTGAGGTAGAGAAAGCTAAGCTACAGGAAGCAAAAAAGATAGCATTACAGCAAAAGTTTACAGAGCAAGAAAAAGAGCAGGAGAAAGGAAAGTTGGAAGAAATTTTTGAGACATTAGACGAGAAGTTTATAAAGGAAATACTATTCGAGGGCTTTAGCACAGAACAGAAAGCAGAAGTAATACAAGAGTTTACAGCACAAGGAAAAAAGAAGTACGGAAGTTTATTAGAGTTGAAGGAGGGATAAGACAATGGAGACAAATCAGCTTGTGAAAGATAGATTAGGGTTATTAGCTGTAATTAAACAAAATCCCGATATAAAAGAAATGTTATTTAATGCGTTGTCTGAAACACTTGAAACATACGAAAATAAGCAGTCTCCCAAAGCTGAAAATGGGATTATTGATAATAAGTATGTGTTTAAATTGATAGACGAATTTTATAGTGATTGGTATGGAGACAGAGCAGATGCAGAAAAAATAAGAAGAAAGTTAGAAGATAGAGATTTATTTAGAGGTTACATAACTTATTTGGTAAGAAATTATGGGTTAGAACAATACAATTCAACAGCTTTTGGGAACAAGTTTATGGAGTATGTTGATTTAATTAGAAAGAATCAAGAACCTGTATTAAATTCTAACAAAAAAATGTTTGTGGAAGAAGAATTAATTGAGGACAATGGTGACGACATTACTACTACTACTACTACTACTGAAAATGAGGAAGAATTGGAATTAGAGTCAACAATCGAACCTGAGAGGGAATTGGAAGAAAGTGGAGCAAGTGAAGAAAGTGAAGAAGATTTAGAAATAGCAGAGCCTATTACAGCAGAAATTGAAGCAGAACGAGAAGCAGGACAAGGAGATGTACAAGAAGCTGTACAAGAAGCTGAATTAGGAACAGAAGAAAGTTTAATAGATGAAGCTGAGTGGGAAGATTTTGAGGAAGACGAGGATGACGAATTAAATACAGATGGATATGAAGCTGAAATAGAGTTAAGGGTAACAACTTTAATGCAACAGATGGAAGCAATATTAAAGAGTTGTTTTGAGTTGGAGAAAGTTAGAGGTGTGTTACTTCCTGTAGGTAATTTACAACTTAAATTAATGCGAAAACAAGAAAATGGCAAAGTAAGAACAAGGTTAGAACCTACGCTATTACAAGGGAATATGTTTAACGACATATACAATGCAATAGTAAGTAACATTACAGGGACAGAAATAAAAATTCCTAGAAACTATAAACTAGAACCTAACGCAGATAACATAGAAGAATACAATTATTTTCCGTTGTTTATGTATAAATATGCTATAGGAAATATAGGAACAGAGAGAATTACTGAGTGGAATATTTTTGCAGATAGGTTAAAAGAAGAATTAACTGAAAAATTAAAGAATTATGCTGAGAAAGGTTTATTAGAAAACTATGCAAGTGAAATAGAGCGAGCATATGGAACTTGTTTTTTAATTCTTAAATATAAGCCTACAGAGGGAATGAAGTTTAGGGTAAGTGTTCCTAGTGGAGAGTTTGATGACAACGGGCTAGAAGCAAGTATTAAATCTGTAGCAGGGCTTACAAATTCTACAGTAATTATAACACACAATAGCAATATAAAGAGTGTAGTGGATATACAGATAATTATTAATAGAAAAGCCTTTTACTCAGAGCCTACTTGGGCATATAAGGCATTGTCAGTAGCTTTACAGGGAGGACAAACACCTTCACTCTTAAAAGGATTGCCAATAGGAGCTAAAATTTCGGGTGCAGTAACAACATATAGACTAACACCTAGCTCAGGCTTTTTAACATATTTAGCAGCTGGTAGTGGTGCAGGTAAAGGTGTAATGACACTAAGTTTATTGGCATCTGCAATCGGCTCAGGAATACCAATTTTTTATGTAGATTGTAAGCCTGATATGGCGAAATTATTCTGGGAATTAGCAAATAAATATGGAATACAGACATTTGCTTATGATGGTGGTTCAGAAGAAAACCCATTAACAGGAAGGGTATATGCTGATTTAATTCCAGAAGAAGTACGAGGAACTTTTGGCGAGTCAGCAGGTATTTTACATTACTTAAAGTGTTTAGAGTGGGTACTCATTTTAGCTAGAGGTAGAGCAAGTGGTGTATTGAAGGACAAGAAAGAGGTTTATTGTGTATTTGATGAGTGTGAAGCTGTACAGGAACAGCTATGTGCTTTAGGTAGCAAGTTAAAAGGAGCATTAAGTACACAGAGTAGAAAAGACAGTCCAGAGGTATACAAATATGCGTCAGATGTAAGAGATTGGCTTATCAATTTATCTAGTGAGTTAGGTTATTATATTAAGACTTCTGGTAGAGTATCTAATGTATTTACATTATTTATAGCACAAGATACAAATGCAACAAAATGGAAAAACATTCCATTAGACAAGGGCAGTATACCAATGTTAGCACAGATACTAAAAGCATCTACAGTACATAAGATACTAGGAAAAGGCTGTTCTGGTACATATGGGTTAGATGGAGGTAAATTAAGTGCAAATGAGCTATCCTTAATAGAGGAAAATAGGTTCTTTACACAGTTTGATGGTGCTCAAGCTACACCAAATAGTATAGAGGTATTTAAACCATTCTTGACTTTAAATACAGACGACCCAAATGCAGGCTGTTGGAGAAATGGTATAGGCAGAGATTATATGCCAAAAGACGGGAACGATGTAGGATATTATGCTAATTTAGCTAAGAAGTTTAAAGGGAAAGCACCATTTATAAACGAATATGGTATGCACACAGGTACAGGTTTCGAAGGTTTATCCTTAATGTATTGTCAAGGTGACACAGATAAGTTAGTTGCAACACTACAAGAAAGTATAACAATGTCAGACAATATCCTACAGGAGCTAGGTGGAGTTTATCCGAATATAGATGAATTTGTATTTGATTTAAAACACTATCAAGTAGCAGTAGAGGTATTAAGAGGCGAGAGTATAGCTAGTGAGGAAGAAGAAACTGGATTTTATTTGAGTGACGATGACGAGGATATAGATTTTGACGGTATAGATATTGCTATAGAGGACATTCCAGAGGTAGTAGATGATAATACTGATAATGGAGAGTTTGGAGATAGTTTAGGGTTAGGCGATGTTGAAGAAAACCTAGACAACGAAAATGATTACGGAGAAGACGAGGTTATAGACCTAAGCGAAGATATGGGTTGGGACAATCTAAATCTAGTAGACAATACAGGTGCAGATATGGAGGTAGATGCACATAGTTTATTAGAGGACTTTAATATCCCAGATAACACATTAGAATTACCAAATATAGGTGAAGAAGTAAAGGATAGCTTAGGCAGTTTATCCGTAAATGATTTAGGAAATGAAGATGTAGCAGTAGAAGTAGAAAGTGAAATAGATAAGGATAACAATAATAACAATACTGAAACTAATACTAATACTAATACTAATACTAATGATAATACTGACACAAGTACAGCAAGTTTAGGTTTAGGTTTAGACTTGGAGACAGCAATAGACGAGAATACTTCTAGTGAGGATATAGCAAGATTAACAGCAGAGTGTATGGAGCAGTTAAACAAAGCTATGGCAGAGGTATCTAGGTTGACAGCACGAATGACAGAATTAAGTAAGCTATCTGGAAAAAAATTAATGGGTTAGAGGACTTACATCGCCTAGCTTCTAGCCCACTAGTTTATTCAGAAAACGAGGGCGATACAATAGCTGTAGTTGACGATGACGATGAAAATGAGGAAAATAAAAATAATAATGAACCGAGTGAACCATATGACCCAGATGAATGGAAAAAGATAGGTATTGCAGAAATAGGTAATGCAAGAGTTAGGATATTAAGTAATTTAAAAAGTGTTACAGATGACTTAGACGACAGTATAGCTAGAGAGTTAAGTAATCAAGTTAAAGAAAGTATAATAACAAGGGCAGAAGCAGAGGCTTTAGCAAGGACACAGAAATTAGTAGAGGGAGGTTATTTAAAGAGCTATGAAAGAATAACCTCTCCAGATAACTATATACCTAGACAAAAAGAGGAAAATATACTAAAGATAGAAACACTTACACGAGATGTGGCTATGATAGAAAATGGCAAAATAAGAGGTAAAGTAACTATACAAAACAAGTTAAAAGTAGCTCCAACAGATTTAGCAAGAATAGATAAGAGAAATATAAGAAGTTTATACAAAGGAGTTTCTCTATCTGGAAACAATGCTGTAGCGTTGGGCAAGGAGTTATTTAAAGCTGTTATTAAGACATACAAGAAAGAGGAAGATAATAATATAACAGAAGTAAGTTTATTAGGTGGTTGTCTACGAATTAATAAAAAGATAGTTATATTACCTTTTGCCGAAGAATTAGGGAATTTCATTACACTTGAAGAATTGAGAAAAGAAGCACCTAATCTAAAGGCTTTAATGTTAAATAAGTTAGCACTAAAAACATTGTTATTAGATAAAGACACAGACGGTAATCCACTTGATGCAGTATTTAGCAAAACAAAAGTACAGGATATAATATTGCAGTTAGACAAAGTTTATAAGTTTAATTGTGCAGATACAAATGAAGTAAAAAAGAACACTTGGGAAAACATCTTAGAAAGTTTAAAAAGAGAACTTAGAGAGGAAAACGCAGTACGAATATATTGTGCAAAAGAATGGGGTTATGATTTAAGTAGTCAGCTACAAGATTTAAGGATTAATGGGATTAATAATAATGCAAATGTAAATATAAATACAAGAGTAGAAAACAAGAATAGTGAGATGTTAGTAAAGTATTATAGAGGGTTGCATAAAGACTTAGGTAGTTTAAAAGATAAATCTGAGTATTATAGTTTATTGGCGTTAGATAATATCACAAAAGCTATAATTAATAGGAAAGCTAATAAAGAAGCTGAAAAAGAAGAAATGCAACAGCTATTAGGAAAGAGTAGTAATAGAGAAAAGCGTAAGAATAAAAATAAAAATAAGACTAAAAATAAGCAAGATAACAACGAAAGGGACAAAGAAAAAGAAAAGGAAAAAGACAAAGAGAATATACAACAGGAAACAGATAAACAAGAAACAAAGTAGCGTTAGCAGAGGGAGAAGAAGTAGTATAAGTAATAGAAAAATAAAAAAAGAGGAAATTCATTATGAACACAGCAAAAGAAAATGTAGTTATCGTAAAAGGATATAAGGAATTATTTTGTTTATTGGCTGAAGCTGGTAGGCAGAAAAGCAAAACAATATATCGAATGGTTGTACCTGCTATAAGGGGAAAGTTAGGTACACTCGTATATGACATATATCAAAATCCGAAGAAAACGGCATCAGAGTATGGGAAAGTAGCAGAAGATAGTGTAGCTTATTATATAAAATATATAAAACTTGAAGGGACTGAGGAAGTTAAGAAATTATTCTATAACCAAACAGTCGAATTAGAGGAATTATGTGTAATTTTAAAGGTAGGGAATAAACTAGAAACTAAGCAAATTTGGGTTAATGATTTAGGTAATATGGGTTATATAAGAAGCTTATCTTTTTTGGCTGGAATTACGCCATCAGATGCAGTTAGGGGTGACTATATTGGGCGTGCGATGTGTGTATTTCAAACACAAGAAGGTAGAAAGACAGCAGTAGTACATAGTATTTCAGAATATAAAAGCAGGTTGTATGATAGCCCCCTTAGAGAATTGTTTACATCTTATTTTTGTTCCTTGAAAGTAGACCCTGAAAAGGTCAAATTAACTAGCTCCGAGGAACGATATATAAATGGTATTTTTCGTGGTGTAGTAGACGGTTGTAGGAGTAAGGAATATCTAAATATACACACTTTAGCAGTTACTGTATTTTCTTTATTGGCTGATAAAATTTCAATAGTCAGCGTACTTACAGGAAAAAATGAAAATCAAGTAATGGTCGAGCTTTTAGAAAATGAGTGTAAACGCATGATACAAGTTGAAAAGTTAGCGTATATTAAGTTGTATAAATATACGCATATGGGTTGTACACCTGACTACCTGACTGACTGATTGATTGAATAAAGAAAAAAGAACTGGATTTACTAATTTAATGCTATAAACAAAGATTGTATAAGCATAAATAGTGAAATTATTGACAAATGACACAAGATATAGTAATATATATATGTAAAGACTAAGAATGACTAGAAATAAATACATATTAGTGGGAAGTACATTTATATATACTAAACAAATATAGTGAGTTTTGAAAGAAAACAGCGTTTTTAGGATTAACCTAATTAAGTTTAAGTCGAAAAGTGTATTTATTTTTGTGGGTACAATAAAACCTAGTTGAGGTATACTGTTTATACAGAAGTTATATTCGAAGAAATGGATACTATATCAAAACAGGTGAGGGATGTAATGAAGGAAAATATATTGTACCTTAATGGGAGTAATACGAATGATAGGATATATAAAGAGGTGAGAAATATGTGTGCACCTTTAGAAAATATAAAAGGAAAAACAGCTAAAGAAATTTTAAATCAATACTATACAGGAGAAAAATTTCCATTAGACTTAGGTATATTGTTAAAGAATATAGGTATTTTAAGTAAAGATTACGATTTTGCAATGGCTGGAAAAATAGAGGGAGGAAAGGTTTTGGGAGCAGTAGTTTCCAATGAGAAAAATGCTGTGATTTTTTATGATAGGTATTCTTCATATAACAGGCAAAGGTTTACAATAGCACATGAATTAGCACACTGTTGCCTAAGAACAAATACAGAAGAAACTGAACCATATAGACATATAGAGTTTAGAATGGATAAACCAAGTAAGGATATAATAGAAAGAAATGCAGATATATTTGCAGGACAGCTTCTAATACCAGTAGATGAACTAGAAATTGCATACAAAAAGTTTTCAAAGCCATATTCATCTTTATTAGCACAATATTTTCAGGTATCAGTAAGTGTTATGGAAGCTCGACTAAGATATTTGGGAATACCTTTTTTTGATATAAATGGTAGGTTGGTATATGATGAATGATAATACAATTAATAACTAACAGGATTTGAACATAGATGAAGATTCTAGTCTGGTTTCTGATTTATATGACTTGTTGCAGATAGAAGTTCCTGAAGAAGATATAGACTCAATAGCAATTCCTTCAATTAAAGAGGAGTCATTTGGAACAGGTTTATTTGAAAATGAGTTAAATAATAGAGGCAAGCAGTATAGTGACTTACTAAAACATTATGTCAGAATATCAAGGATACGAAATTACCTAAAAGAAATTGTAAAGATTGTATTCATTGTAGGGATAAGTGTTTCGTTTGGAATAGTAAGTTATTATGAAGTTAAGCTGTTAAAGTATCTGTGTCAATTAGAGGAAAGCATAAGATTAGTGAGATTACTTCCAGCTTTCATAACAGCTATAGCAGGCTATATTTCAGCTGTAATAGCAGTACCTTTAGTTATAACAAAGTATTTGTTTAATAGTGAGGAAGAAAAGTATATAGCTGAAATAGTGAAACATACACAGGAACACGATTTGGCAGGAAGAAAGATATTAAAAGATACAACTTTTGCAGATAAAAAAGAAAAATAAGATTAAAGGGCTATGCTTATAGGTGTAGCTCTTTTTTTGTTGTGGAAAGTATAGGACAAACAATAAAAATAAAAATATAACTATAACTAATGATAGTGATATTAATAAAGAAACTATGTTCGATAAAAAGGAAGAAAGATGATTTGTTTCAATTTCTCTATATTTTGCCGTAATTTTAAACAAATATATTCTAAGGTAAATTTATTCAACGAAAGATAAAAAATTGAAATTTAAGCCAAAAAACATACAAAATATAACAAATTAATAATTGACGGTAAAAATAAATTTCATCAAAAATAAATGGGCATGAGTAGTAATTATTATTTAATGGAGGGGGACATTTAAGACTTAAGTAATATAAGCCAGACAAAGACAAGAGGTATTATTTTATTTCTTGTTTAAAGTTCTTTTTGACAATGTATACATATGCAGTATTATGTTTATTAGTTTGAGTTATGAATATAGATAAGATAAAGGGTATTGGAAGTAAGTAGTTCTGATATTATCTATTGCACTTTAGATAATAATAGGATAAAATCTTAGCTATAGCAGAGTAGAGCAAGAGTATATGTTTATACAGTATCTAAATATTAGGACATAGATAAAGTCTACAAGTGACTAATTGAAATAAATTAAATGATATGTTTATGTGAGGGTGTTGAAAATATATTGTTACAGAAAGGAAAAGACATATGAAGTTTGTGAATTATGAAGAAATAGCCAAGACAATAGGGTATTCATATTTAAACGGAGGTAGCTTTTATTGGGAAGATGGATGTGGAAATATAAAAAGCTATGACTCAATGAATACGGTTTATTTAGATAATTGTATTAAATTTGTAGAGCGTGGAATAGAGAAAGTGAAAAATTCAGAAAATGATTTGGATATTAAGAGAAGACTAAGTATGTTAAATGATATTTCTATAGAAGAAGTTTCTGAAAAACAGCTAAAAAAAGCCCAAAAAGAAATAATTAATATTTTAAAGAAAAAATTAAATGAACTTAAAGGGTATAGGAAAAGTAGAAATTAAAATTTAAAGATACATAACTGAAAAGGTGAAATGACATATAGCCAAGAAAAAGATTGGAGATATAGTTTAATAGTAATGTATGTTTACATTTAAGTAATAAAATAAAGCTAAAAAGAATTAGTTACTTTACTAGAACAATGGTTGGTTCAAAAAAATAAGGAATATAGTGTAATTATAGAGCAAAGTGAGGTGTAAAGATGAATTGAAGTTAAAGAAAATAGAAATAGAGAACTACACAGTATTTAAGCAATGTCAACTCAATTTTAATAGTGGAATTAATGTGTTTATAGGAGATAATGGTACTGGAAAAACTCATTTAATGAAGCTCTTGTATTCTGCTTGCCAAAGTGCAAGTTCTAGTGTTTCCTTTTCAGATAAGCTTGTGAGAACTACTTTACCAGATAAATGTGATATATCAAGACTAATTATACGACAAAAGGGAAATAGGGAGTTAAATACAAGTATAAGGATAGTAGCAAATACTGAAACTGATACTGACAATAGTAAGAACAAGGACAATAGAAATAACAATGACACAGGAAAAAGTTTATCCATATCATTATCGTTTGGGTCTAACACAAGGAAAAGCAACGCAAAGGTTAAGGAAGAAGAAGAAGAAGGAGGAGGAGCAGAGGAATGGAAGAAAGAGTTTAACGGTATAAGTAGTGTTTTTATTCCCTCGAGAGATGTATTGACTAACAATAACAATAATGATAATGATAATGATTGTCATAACCTTGCAAACTCATTTAATAATGCAGACAATGGGAGATTTGATGATACTTATATAGATATAGTCAATTTGGTAAAGGTAGGTACTTCACTAGAAGAAAAAGGGAAAGAGGAAAAGTTCCAACAAAAGGAAGTAAGAAAGAGTTTGAAGAAATTAGATGAGTTTATTGGAGGAAAACTATATTACGATGTAAAGAAAGCTAAATTTTATCTAAAAATAGCGAACTCAAAACAGGAAATTAATCTGGTGTCCGAGGGAATAAGAAGAATGTCAGTATTAAGTCAACTGATAAAGAACGGTATATTAGAGAAGGGTTCTGTGTTGTTTTGGGACGAACCAGAGGCGAATATTAACCCTAAGTATATTCCTGTGCTAGCAGAGTTACTGATAATGTTGGAAAGCGAGGGTGTACAGATATTTGTATCAACACACGATTATTTCTTGGCTAAATACATTGAAGTAAAGAGAAATGAAAAAAGTAATGTACAGTATATATCTTTATATAAGGATAAAAACGAGGACAATAAGGTAAAGTATGAGACGACTAAAGAATTTGAATTACTAGAGCATAATGCTATTATGGATACTTTCCGACAACTGTATAGAGAGGAAGTAGGGTTAAGATAGGTAGTCGTTAAATAGGATAAAGAAAAAATGTAGCATACTGAGGTATTAATATAGTATAAAAGAGTTTAAGCAGTAATTCTATTTCAATTAAGTGAAAGATGTGAATTTAGTTTACTTTCTTTTAATTGAAATGACAAACAAATAGAAAAATATTGGAATGTAACAGAGAGGGCATACAAAGTTTAAATATTGTAGGAAGAATAGATGATATTAAATAATGCACTTAAAAAAAAATATATATATATTTAACAGGAGAACTAAGTAATCAATATAGTAATTTATTAGATTAGAAATAACACCATTGTCTTTAGAAGTGGTTAGGCTTAACAGCTTATGTATAAGTGATTTAAAGGAATAAAAGTTATTGAAAATAGCTAATCAAGTGTGTTATAATGTAAAAATATGAATATAAGGGGATTTAAAAGTATGTATAGGCTGAATAGTTACCTCGAACAAACAAATGAATATAGGTCATATAAAGATTTTACAGGAATGACATCAGAGAGTTACTGTGAGCAAATGTGTGGACTGAAACAAAACGAAATAATACAAGGTATAGAAAAACTAGCACCTGAGTTAGTGAGGAAAAGAAGAACAGATGAAAAAAGGTTTTATATTCCTGAAGTATGGGATATATTAGCCTATGTTATATCTATAGTTCAATACAGAAAACAATCTGAAAAAAAAGTTATTCTTGTTTCAGGTTCAAAAAGAATATATTGGATGTTTAAGATTATATCTTACTGTTTAATGCACATCTTAAAACAAGATAAAAGAATGTATTCTATTTATAGTGCTGAATATATAATTAAAAGCCTAAACAAAGGAAATGTAAAGTACAAGGAAGCCGAAGTTATACTATTAGCTGACGAAATTACACCAGAAATTTATGAGACAGGTTTATATGACAATGTGAAAAGGTTAAAGGGAATTTCTGATATATTTATATATAGCTTGTATGAAGATAAAGATGTAAAACCATTATGGGCAGAAGACAATGTACATTTTGGTGTATACGCTAATGTGGGTAGAAGTATAATATCGAGAGTTAGGGTGTTAATTTTAAATAGGATTATTAAGGAAATGCACATACCGTATACTCAAAACCCAATTATACTTATACCTATGCAGGGAAAGGCATCTATAGGAAAAGGTATTTTAAAGAACAAGGTTTATTTAGAAGATGACGAATTTTATTCTATTAAAGAAAATAATCAAGGATGGAAGTATGTAGAGACGACAATAGAGAAGTCTAATAACGAAATAAGCCAAGGCTTCTTCTTTAATGTAGAGAAAGCATTAGAACTATATATGAGAGGAAGCGAGTTTATAGGCTGTATGACGGTAAAGATGCAGTCACGAAAACTATCCAATGGAAAGTGGGAGGTATCTTTTACACCTGCAGTTGTAACAAAGTATATAGATGTAAGAAATTTATTATTATACTACTTAAAGTTAAATAGAAAAGATGAACAATGTAAGAAGAAAATGCAAAGGTATATAAAAACACAAGGGGAAGAAAATACCATATCGCAAGAAATGTATACGGCATTACATCAAGCTGTGGTGTACAGATTAAATATATTTACTTGGTTGCAGTTTGAATACGATGTAATACGAAAGGCAATTTTAGGAGAGCCAATAAGTTGGCGAGTTAATTACCAGCTAGAAGAAGATTTTTGGGAAAAAACTTTTATAAATGTAAATAGACAGGAATTTAATAGATTAAGCAAAATAGTTGAAAATGGTGGTATTGAATTGTTGGGTGAGGAAAATATTTATTTAACGGAGCCTAGCGAGTTTAATAGACATACAGATAATGAGAAGCCGAGTTTGTATGAAGAAGATATTGAAAAGAAACCATTATTTAGTTATAAAAAATCTACTCAGTTTGTTTATGAGCAGTTAATGAAAATAAAATTTACGGATATAGAAGTAGAGACAGGAAGAAGCGTAATAAACAAGAATGAAATTGAATTGCAAGAATATGTGGGAGATAGATATAGTTTTATAGATGTAGTTCAAGCTATATATGAGGTAGTAAGATTATGCTTTTTGTACTTAGATAATGGAATTGTCTCTGAAAAGTTAAAATACGAAGGAAGGTATGTAAGTAGTATTTATACTTATGGGGCATACTTTGATATATCATTTTTATTTGAAATTAGGTTATTTTATTCAGGTGTATTAGCATATTATAATAAGATAATAGAAAAAACTGAGTCAGGAGAAGAAGTAAAGGAAGCTGACCAAGAGAATAAGGGAAAGGATGTTGTGCAGGAAGCTTATACAAAAAATATTGATATAGTAATGGAATATATAGTGGAGTATATAGAAGAAAATGCACCATATAGGATTTTAGTAAGTGATTATGATATTAGGAGAGCAAAATATTATTTTAAAGTTCTATTACCTAAAATGGGAGATATAAATTATCATATGGAAAACAAACATTTTATGTCAACTGGATTGTTAGAAAAGATATTATATAGGTATATTTATATACAATTTTGAGAAGGGTTAATATCTATAAAATAATAATTTATAAGTATAGTGATTTAAGATAAGTAGCTAGGTAGTGAGAAACTAAATTCAACATAGAAAAGGGGCAATTAGGTATGACAATGACAATAACACAACCAACAAATGTAGAACCCAAAGAACCAATATCAACTAGCAGATGTGACACATATATAGAAATGCTATTTAAGGAGAAATGTGCAGAAATAGATGCCACAGGTAATTTGTACTTAAAATGGCAACAAGATAAGAAAGTTTACACATCATTAACAAACACTATTGTATTTGAGTTTTGGAATTTTAGTTTACACGACAAGACACACTCACAAAGAATACTAGACTCTATAGAGTTACTTTTAGGTAGAGAGCAAATAGACAAATTAAGTATAAGCGACCTATGGTTACTATTACAATGTGCATATTACCACGATGTAGGTATGGCAACAACGCAAGATGAGATAAAAAATATGTGGGAAAATGATACACAGTTTAAAGAGTACCTAAACAAAACAGCAAGCGATATTGCAGGATTAGGTAAGTATGCACAAGAGATATTTAAAATTGACAATATACTTAGAAATAAGGCAGGAGTGCCTAATGACAGTTTATCTGCTACAGGAAAGGCAGAAATGGAATATGGATATTCTCAGGGTTGGGAATTAGATGTTAGAAGATATGTCACATTACTTTCAGCTGATTATATACGAAAAAATCACGCAAAAAGATGTTTAAATGTACTTAGTAAATTAAATGTTATTACAGGAGATACTGTAGAGGAAAGAATGTATGATGTTGTAGCTAAGGCATCTTGTGCTCACGGGGAAAACTTTGAATATTTATTTGAAGAATTAACTAAGCACGAAAGAGGTTTTGGTACTACACATATGCACCCTAGATTTGTTGCAGCGTTGTTACGCATAGGTGATTTATTGGATATGGATAATAATAGGTTTGATATGAAGGTATTAGCATATTCAGGAAGGCTACCAGAATTAAGTCAAATACATTTTGATAAGCATAAAGCATTGAAGAACTACTCTATTATAGACAATAAGATAGAAGCTAATATAGAGTCATCTGAGTATGCAGTATGCGTGGCTGCAAGTGATTGGTTCAAATGGTTAGAGGATGATATAGAGAATGTCATTTATAGATGGAATGACATATGTCCTGAAAAACTAAAAGGGTGCTATATACAGAAAAGTGATTTAAAGGTATATTATAATGATAAGAAGACTTCCCAAAAGAGATTATTTTGTCGAGATATTGAGCCTAGTTTTGCTATAGATAGAGAAAAGTTATTAGACTTGCTTATAGGAAATAATATATATGACTCCAAGTTTGTGTTTATTAGAGAGTATATTCAAAATGCGTTAGATGCCACAAAGATGCAAATTTGGACTGACATACAAAAAGGAAGACAATCGTATTGGGTGTTAAGAAATAGTCAAAATTTAAAGAAATTAATACCTTATGACTTAGACTGGGAAATGTACAGGACAAAGCCAGTAGAAATACAGGTTATACCTAATTTCAGCAGAAAAGTAGTGAAATTTGAAATAAAAGATTATGGTATAGGTATGGAAAGTGCTTGTATTAAGACTATATCCACAATAGGAAAGAGCTGGAAAGGTAGACCTGAGTACAGGAAGGACATAGAAAATATGCCTGAATGGTTGCGACCTACAGGTGGGTTTGGGATAGGTTTACAATCAGCGTTTATGGTAACAGATAAGGTTACTATACAAACTAAGTCTGAATTAGAGATAGAAGGAACAGAAATTTTATTACAATCGCCAAAGAGAGGTGGAGTAATAAGAGAGCAAAGAGTTTATTCAGGTGAAAGAGGTACTGTAGTAAGTTTAGAAGTGCCTTTAAGTGCCTTTTTAGATGGAAGTAGCTTGAAAAGAAATTTCAATATGTCGGAAAGGCAGTTTGATAATATACTAAAGAGTTTAGAGGAAAATTCATACTTTTCTAAAACGGCAATAGAAACGGTAATAAAAAAATTAGTAGAGCATTATGTAGGCTTTTTGCAAAATACAATAATTCCAATTACATTAAAAGTGGGAAATAAAGGAAAGGAAACTTTTTTTGTAGGGAAAAACTACAGTTTGCAAACAGATGTGCCATATGATACATATAATGTAGAAAATTACATTGATACAAAAGATGGTAAGAAATTAAATGTAGCCTATATACAAAATGAAAGGGGTGTAACCCTTTGGAATATATCACAGAAGCCAGTGGCACTTAAACTAGAGTATAAAAAACCTGTTAAAGACACTAATGTACATTATTATTATAAGAATATAAAATTTGGAGAAGATAGGTTAGAAAATTTCCCTTTTGAGGCTTGGATTGATTTCTATAGTACCTCCGTTACAGACATTTTACATATCAGTAGAGCAAAACCGATAGATGAGGGAAAGGTTAAATATTGGTTTTTATCTGAGTTGCAAATTTTAGGAGAGGTTCTTTTAAACAACTTGAAAGGTATGTCTGAGAAAGGACAAAGAGTAGTTCTTAGTGAAAATGGTGAAAAGGCTAATCTATCTAATCTGTATGAATTTATATTGAGCTATTTAGTGCTATCTCAAAGTACATTACAAGATTTTAAGTTATTATTCCGAAGGAGTTTTGGTGTAGATACCAAGTCTATAGTAGGTACAAACAGAATAAAAGAGATTTTAAATGAGATAAAGAACCCTATTTTCTTTACAGGAGAAATACTTAAGGACTCACTTATTGAAGATGGTGTATTAACATACAAAGAAGGAAATTCAATTACTGCTAATACAGATAATAGTGATGGTAATAGTAATATAAACTTAGATTACAAAAGTATATTAGATACAGCTGAGGAAAATGATGATGTAAATAAGCCAGAATATGAAAAGGAAAGAAAAAAGTCTGCTGAAGTAGGTTTATATGATTGCTTAAATTTCTTTAGAAAACTCATAGAAAATAGTAATAACATAGGAGAAAAGGAAATATATGTGTGTGATAGTTTACATATTATGAATATGAATGTAAGAGCTAAAGAAAAAGCTGTAATTATTGTGTCTAAACATATACTACAGGCAATAAAGTTATCTAAGCAATATAACGGGATATTTGAGGTGTATACAGAAATACCTAGAGAATTTGGTAGTTATAAAGGTAGTTATGTAAGAATAACAGGGAAGACTATTAAATCAGCAGAAAAGAATCGTCAACCAGACGGTTACAGCTACATAGAGGGAAATGAAGAAATTTTAGAAAAATATAATTCTTTAAAAGTAACAGAAGTTCCTTATATGGACAAGTTGTATTCAGGTGTTAAAGTATTATTAAACCCTTTAGATGAAGCTAAATTAGAAACTTTAAGGAAGAAAGAAAAAGAACAGGAAATTGATTTTAATTTCTTCAAAGACTTATTTGTGGATGATGTTAATTATAGTCTTTTAGTTTATTGGGTAGCAAGACATTTGAACAGACCAGAAAGTGTTATTAGAACTACATATAATAACCTTATAGAAGATTTATATATTATCTATAAAGAAAAAGGGGTAGATGGTATACTCAACATAATTACAACTAGAAAGAAAGACCAAGAAGAAATAGAGTGAATATAAGTTTATAGGCTGTTTGGTTAGAGACTAAGAGGAAGTCAAAAAAGAAAAAAGAGAATACTTGTTGATAAGATTACGAGGCTGTTTCTGTTTATATAGGCAGTCTCTTTTTTATTGTTTAAATAATAGAATAAAGTGGTTATAAAATTAAAATAAGATATATCTAAAGAGCAAAAGAGGGGGGCATACATTACTTAAGGGATGTAAATAAAGGTAGAAAGAAATAGATTATTTGTGACAATGTTACTTGGGGTAATATCAAAAACACTTAATTATATTTCTAAATAAATAAAAAGGAAAAGAAGATAAGACAAGCCAAGAAGATAAAAGAAAGGAAAGGAAAAGAAAAATTATGGAAGAAAATTATGTATATCCTATTAAAGTAGAAAGAGAAGAAAAGTTTTTTAATATTAGTTTATTAGACTTCCCAGAGGTAATGACTTGTGTTGAAGATGAAAAAGATGTAGTACCTGAGGCACAGGATTTATTAGCATTAACAATTATTGATTATAAGGATAGAAATATTGAATTGCCTAAAAGAACAGAAAATGCAGAGGGCTGTCTATATGTACAGGTATGTTTACCTTATTATAGAAGTAAGGTAGTAAAAGAGACTCGTGTACGAAAGTCAGTTACAGTCCCTAGATGGTTAGATATGTTGGCAAAGGAAAGAAACATTAACTTTTCAGAAACTCTTACAAATGGTTTAAAAAGAAAGTTAGGAATTGACTAAAGAAAACCTCTAAGAAAGTTTATGAGTTCCCACAAAATATAGGAATTTTTAAGGGAAAGAGTATTAGTTTAAGGGAAAGTTTTTGAAAATGAGCAAAAAAAGAAGATAAAATGACTAAACTAAAGAGGAAATTAGCAAAGGAGAGTTAATTATGAAATTTATTGAAAAACTTAGTAACGAAACATATCCTGTAGAGAGTATTTGTGACACCCAAGCAGGTTCTTGCTCTACATTTATATGCGATAGTAGATGGGACTCGAACAGGGAAACAAAAGCAAAAATTCTAAAGCTCATCATAGATTCTCCTAATTTGGATGAAAATGGAGAAGGTGGAACAATGACCGTAGATATTGAACCTATTAGATTTGGTATTCACGACAGGTGTTATGGTGACTATGACTTTTGCGTATCGCCTTATTTCACAATAAGAAAAATCGAGAGCAATAAGGTTCTCGTTGATGTATTTAATTTCGAAAGAGAGCTAATAGACGAAGATACACACCAGAAGTATTATAAGGCTAATAAGGTCTTATATAAGTCTTTTGAGTATTTATTTTCAGACGAAGAATTGAGGGAAATAAAAAATTCAAGTTTGTATAGACTAAACATATCTTTAGAAAAAAAAACAAATGCTGAAATAGCTCAAGAGTTAGCCGTTATAATGGAAGAAGAAGGTTGCGACAAATACGAAGCTAGAAATGAAATGATTAGTACATATGATGCTGAGCAACAGGGTTTAAACAGGATAACTTGGGTAATGTACCAGTTGCCAATGGAAGTTTTAGCTAAATCACATATAGCAGTAGAGCTGTCACAAAATGATAAATTATTTAGAATTGAAAATATACACTAATACAATGAAAAGGGAAGTAATAAATATAAACAGATTGAATGTTTACTTGGTGTTAAAAAAATCGTATCTAAGCAGACGGTTTGTTGTGTTTTTTAGATGAGGGATGCTAGTGACATTATTTTTAGTTGGAAAATAAAGAAAGGAGAGGGAATAAAACAGTTGAAAAAATCTTATAAAAAGCTATAAAAAATAAGTAGAAAAATAATGCTTTCAGTTTAAGTTGATAAAGATAAATAGATATGTACTGATGCGTTAGTCAGGAATTTACGCCTATGGAGAGTACAAGAACTTGTGAGTAGAGGGTTGCTTGCAACCCTCAAAAGCATACTCGTTGAAGTAGGAATGAAACATAAAAGATAATTATAACTTTTTATAAGTTTTCAGTAACGGAGATGAAAATAAGTATGGTAGATAGGTTTATAAGGTTTGGAGAAATCCCAGTACACGAAAGGTCAGTAAACTTTCTAAAGAGGACAAACAGCGAGAGAGAAGATTTTACAGATATTGTTGAGATAGGTGGGTATGAACAGGCTTTAAAGGAAGTAAAGAGAAGTTGCTATGAGAAAGGCGTATCAGTATTCCGAAAAGATATAGATGGATTGCCTTTACTGGAAAACTTAATGCAAATGACATCGCTGTTAGCCAGGATAGGGTGTAAAGTTTATGAGGTAGAGGCTGTTGTAGTAGGAAAAGGAAATGACAACGAACCACTAGTAAGAAACATACGAGTAATAAAACAGCGTAGGATAGATAAAAGAAAGCTGTTAGAAAAGGTTCTAAGGCAACTAATACAGAACTTCAGAAATGTAAAAAGAATAGATAACAAGTGTTGTAGTTTACGAGCTGAAAATGAAGTTGTACAGATATATGCTTTTTATAGGGAAGATTATGTGAACATAATGACAGGTGAAAAGAAATACTGGGCTGAGTTAATAAATAAAAATAAAGATGGATGGGTTAAAATGCCACCGTATATAGAATATCGTTACTTAAACTGGATATTTTCTTGCCCAGTAAAAGAATTTGATGTAAGGCTAGGAATAAAGAACAGGGAAGAAAAGTTTGACATTTAAGAAAAATATAGATAGGTAAGATAAATAGAAGAATAAAACAGAACGAATTAAAACAGAATAAAATAGAACAGAAAATAAACTTGACAACCAATTAAATATAAAGTATAATAATAAAGAAATAAAAAAGGTTATCAAGATAGATAATTTAGCACACGATTGAATACCACTCTCCATTGTGATGATGTCCGTCAGTCCTCTGTGCTTTTTTTATTGCGTGAAATTATGTGAAAGAAAAGGAAAGAAAATAGAAAGAATAGAATATGTGGGTAAATAGAAATAATTGTTTATGTGATTGTAAGGAAGTATATTTATTGGTTGATTGATTAAGATGTATATGTATAGAGAGAGAGGCTACGGAGTATGTATGTGTTTATGTAGTCTCTTTTTTTATTTTTATATTCTTTGAATTATAAGAAGTTTAAAGGGAAAGAGTAAGTTAAATAAATAACTAAACAAATACTTGCTAGGACAATAGATACTTTTTGGTATAATAGTATAATTAGTACCTTAAAAGGGACAAATATTAACTATACTATAATAATAATATTATAAGGAGAAAAGACAAAGAAGAAATGGAAAGATACTTAGAATACTGTAAATACCAGAGAGGATTAAGCACAAAAACCATAAGAGCGTACAAGTTAGATATAGGGCAATACTTAAGTTACTGTACAGAGCAAGGTAGTAATAAGCTAGAAAAGTCAACATTAGTCAATTACATCACATATTTACATAGAGTTTATAAGCCTCGTTCAGCGAAAAGGAAGATAGCAAGTTTAAAAGCGTACTTCAACTATTTAGCTTATATAGATGAGATAGAGATTAACCCATTTAGTAGAATAAGGATAAACTATAAAGAGCCAAAGATGTTACCAAAGACAATAGATTTTAGTGAGTTGCAGAGTTTATTTGAGAAAGTATACTATTATGGAAATCCGTTAGAGCGAGTGTTATTTGAACTATTATTTGCAACAGGAGGAAGGATAGCAGAGATATGTTCACTAAGGGTAAGTGATATAAACCTAGAGGAGAAGTATGTAGATATATTTGGAAAAGGGAGTAAAGAGAGGAGAATAAACATACCGAACACAGAGGTTATAAAGGCACTTAAAGTTTATTTGAAAGGGAGAAAATATAAGTCAGAGTATTTGTTGGTGAATAATAGAGGAAACAGGTTATCTGAGCAATCAGCCAGAAGAATAGTAAAGAGATACTCTATAATGGCAGGTATAAAAGGTGGTATAACACCACACATACTTAGACACACAGTAGCAACCTTACTATTGGAAAATGATGTAGATATAAGATACATACAGCATATATTAGGACATTCTTCTATTTCAACCACACAGATATACACTCATATTTCAACAAAGAAACAAAGAAAGATATTGGAGATAAAACACCCAAGAAACAAATTAAAAATATAGTATAAGTAAGGTAATAACAGCAACAGTATCAGTAGGCAATCAATTCATCTGAGGGCATATATCACATAAGATATAGAAAAACAAAGTGAAAAAAATGAATATGACACTTTTGTTTTCATTTGTATGCTTTTTGTTCTATTGTATTGTCTTTTATTTAGGGGAACTGGTTAAATAGTGATTTAAAGGCTAAAATATAAATAAGGTGTTTCTGTAAAATGAAAAATAAGAGCAATAGAGGGAGAGTAGTAGTAGTAGTAGCAGAAAGAAAAGCATTTTAAGCTACACGAACAAAGAGCTAAGGAACTATAGTAGCACAATAAGTGCATTAAAGTATGTTTATTTGAGTAGGGGCGTGATTTACGATGTATGCTGTAAGATTAAGTGCGTGTGGAAACCCTGACCATTGGGAAGACCCAGATGATAATATTGTAAATGGAGTTAGGGTTAGAAGTAAAGTAGTTAAAAAGAGGACAATCAAAGAGTGCCAACTAGCTGTGAGAAGATACATAGACGACAATATGCTAGGTGGAGGAAACTGGAATGGTGGAGAGGTTTATAAAGATGGTGTACATATAGGATATATCTCATACAACGGAAGATTCTGGGAAAAGGATGTATTTGAAAGAATGTAAACTATCGTCATTATCAAAATTAATATTGTACAGGGGTAGGGGCTACACTAGGTAGCCTCTTTTATTTTATTATTATTATTAATTAAGCTAAAAATTACTAAAAACAAAAGGAAAGAACAGTATAGAGAAGAAAATAAGAAAAGGAATATGGAAGAATATAAAAACATTACAAATAAGTCAAGAGCAACTAAAGTTTCAAGTTCATTTATGATGAAAGGATAGGGTTAGTGGAGAATAGGGAATAAAAGTTTATCAGTTAAAATTTTTATGCTGGGGACATTCTGTGGATAAGTAGTGAACCGTAAAAGAGGGATATTTTAGAGGTAAACTTCATTAAATAAATCGGTATAAATTGAATTGTTTAAATATTTGCTGGATTTGAGTGTTTATGTAGGATAACTAAGAATTATCTATCAAAATTAAGTAATTATTTATTTATAAACAAACACGAAAAGGGGGAAATGTACTTATGAGCATATTAGACGAATATAATCAGCTTTACAAAGAATTAACTGAGTTCGAGAGAACCAAAATACCTTTATGTGCAGCAGAGAATTATGTTTCTGATTTTGTAAGACAACCATTAAATAGTTTATTTGAAGGGAAATACTCTTGTATGTCAAAAGACGGTACAGAATCTTTTATAGGTGGAGAGTATGTAGTGAGATTAAATGAACTTTTACAGAAACAATGTTTAAGAACTTTTGGAGCAAAATATGTAAATGCCGACACAATGACAGGTATGAATTGCTTTTCAATGGTATGTATGACTTTATTAAGATGGGAGAAAAAGGTTTTATTAACAACACCAGAGCAAGGAGGACACCCTTCAATCCCTAACGCATTAGAGGTAATAAGCACACAATGTGACGAAATACCTTATGATTATAACAAACGACAAATAGATTATGAGCAAACAAATAAACTTATCAGAAGTGGGGAATACAGGTGGATAATATTTACTCAATCTGATTTATTACAGCCACCTGATTTAAGTAAGTTAGATTTAAGGAATATCAATGTTATGTATGATGCTACGCAAACATTTGGATTTATAGCTTCTAAGGTTATTCCAAACCCATTAATGTACTCAGATAATTTAATTTTAATGGGAGGTACACATAAGACCTTACCAGCACCTTCTTGTGGGTTAATAATGACAAATAATGAAAGTATGGAAGCAAGGTTGAGAGAAGAATTACAGCCTAAATTAATAAGAAATACACAACCAAATACCATAGCAGCTCTTTTAAAGTGTTTAATTGAGCAAGAGAAGTATGGTAAAGACTATCAGCATAAAGTAGTAGAATTAGCAAATATGTTAGGAAAATTACTTATAGATAGGGGATTTAATGTAGTTAGGATTTCAAAAGATAGGTTTACTGAGACACACCAATTATTCATATTAATGCCTAAGGAAAAGTCAGAGCAAATGTATCAGTCAGCTAGTAGATATAATGTTACACTAAATAGAAAGTATAAAAAGCTATTTGCAGGCTCTGGTATTAGGATAGGAACACAACAAATAGCAAGATATAACTGGACATTAGATGAATTAACAAAAGTAGCTGATTTATTATATATGTTATCTAAACCAATGGAAGAACAGGATAATAATAAAATCCTTCAAATAAAAGAATACTTACTAAAACTAAAAATCCCACAGTTCCATTGGTTAGAGTTGACTATAGAATAACCATAATTTTTGTGTCAAAAGAATGTATCATATCGGATGAATTGTCACTTCCTTGCTGAAGTGATTTTAACTTTTCAACCAAGATTTTGCCATATTTATTTGAGACAATACCATTATGAAGACACATACTTTCTATTTCGTTTATGGATTTAATATATTCATCATATTTGGTGTTATACTTTTCACCAAAAACTTTTTTTATTTTGTATAGGTAATAGAGCATAATAGCGACTTGTATTTTTATGTTGTTATCGTTGGTAGCAGATTGACATTTGATGTAGAAATTTAAGGAATCTTCATACTGACCAAATAACCTAAATATTTCAGCCTTTACAAAATAAGCATTAGCTTTTAGCCTGTTATTAGTATTTTCGTAACTAACTATTTCTTCGTTAATATAATCTAACAGGCTATTTTTCTCAGTACCTTTGAAATAGCCATATACAGTTTTATATTGGAGGTATTTAGAATAAAGTTCACCACTAACTTCATTAAGTCGGTTTTCAGCTATTTCGAACAATAGGAAGAAATGTTCTAGTGGTTGAGTTTTATCCATATCTGTTTCGAGAAAATATAGGTCTATTAAAATACCAAACTGTCCGAATAACCCAGTTATATTATTGGCAGCTATTTTATTAAGTATACTTAAAGACCTTTCTATATCCCATAGATGTTTATAGAAATGTGCTGTCAAAAACTCTAGTTCGTTATTCTTATTAAACTGGTTAAATGTGTTTATATCTAAGTCTTTTATTGTATCTACAGCTTTATTATACTCATTTAAAAGATGGTAGCAGTCAGCTCTTTTTATTGTGTATTTATATAAAAGCTCATTATTATTATTTAGGTAATCGCAATATTTTTCTTTAAAAGTATCCAATTCCTGAGAAGCTTTAGCATACTCACCTACAAATAAATCAGCTTGTATCGTGTTTAGTTCTAAATCATAATCATTAAGTTTATTAGAAGCAATGTTGCGTAACCAAACAATACATCTCTGTTCATTTAATAATGCGTGTATCTTCCCTATATTTCCTTTAGTAATTTTAAACAATACTTTTATTTCACTTTCAGTAATACTTTCAATTTCAGGATAATTTCCTCTAATTTTATCTTGTAGCTCATATATATGGCTAATATCGAACTTAGAAAGGGAAAATTGGCTAGGATTAATAGTTGCGTGAGCGTTTTTATTTATATAAATCATATTAAAGTGATATAAACTCTGCTTAGAGAAAAGTGTATTTAAGTCACTTACATTGTCAAAAACAATAAGAGTTTTATAGTTTATAAGGTTTTTCTCAAAAAATAAGTTTAACTCCTTATCCGTTGTTTGAGCCATATCTAAATAAAAGGCTTTATGTAAATGTGTTTTAGCTTCCTTAGAATTTATTACATCACATATCTTTTTAGCAAACCAAGTCTTTCCTTCATACTCACCACCACAAATCTCTATAGTATGTTCTTTGACATCTAATTTTTGTATAATCATTTCAATGTCTTTCTTTCTATTTACGAATGTGTTTTCAGATAATTGGTTCTTATTTGCATTATTGTAATATCTTACTTGATTAACAGCTGTTTTGACAGCCTCTATAATTGTAAGAAAAGCACTAGCAGAGGAAATAAATGTTATAAAAATTTCTATGTATGTTTTAGTAACTCCTAAAATCTTTGTAATCAATGTAACGAGCAAACTTAAAAGAACTGAAAAAAGAATTTCTAGGTAATGTTTCTTCAAAAAGTATTTCATAAGTTTTTATCTCCTGTATTTCATTGTATGTGGATAAATGTGGATAATTCTTAGTTATCTACTGTTTTTAATATATTATATCCCATATTTTTACATATGTCTAGTAAATATTAAAAAATAAAAAGGAAAATTAAGTAAAAGCATAGTAGCTTTAAAAATATTTAGGTATAGATAGTACAATAAGTAGGACAAATTACAAAGGGTATAATGAGGGGAATACTGTGCTTTTAATATAATAAGGTCAGTAAGCAAAGTTTATCAGAGAAAAGAATAGTCTAATATATCTAAACAACTAAGGGAAAGAGTATATAAATCTATGTTTGAAGTGTAGAGGGCATATAAAGGTATATATATGTAAGAAAGAGTGGATATAGCAAGAGATAAAGTGAAAACTTAAAAAATATGAGAGGTGGTTATACATTAATGCTAGAGAATAAACCGTAGGGATATAATACTACATAGAAAAAAATATAAAGAGTAAGTTATAGGGTATAAAGCATTAAGTATAGACAAACCCTTGCACTTAATACTAAAATATGGTAAAATGATGGAAATAAAGAGTAAAAAATGAAATGCTTATAGCAAAGAATATCTTAGCTGTTAGGTTTGGAATAAAGAATGTAGGCTGTTGTAAGTTTATTTGTTAGCAAAGGGGGACATATAATACTTAAGTAGTGAGAACCAAAAACAGACAATAGACAATATGACAATAGACAATATGACAATGGAATACTTAATCTAATGAAAGTAACAAATAAGTAAGTTTATGAGATTGTCTATATTAAAAGTTTAACAGTAAGGAACCCATTAATTAATTGAAGTAAAGTAATCCCAAACGGGCAAAACGAAAAGGAATTAACATAAATAAAAATAAAAGAGAGGTAAAAGAATTATGAAAGAAGAAACAAGAGTACCAATATCAAGAATAACATTAAGAGCCTTAGCTATTTTAGCAGCAGCAGGTTCTATGAATGTAGCAACCATTCCTTTGCAGGAGCATTTTGTATATAATACACAGGCATCAACTAGATTTAGTGATGATAGTTCAATCAGAGATTACAGTAGAAGCTCAGTAGAAAGTTTACTAGCCACAGGAGGAATTAAAGGCTACCCAGAAGATAATACATTTAGACCTCAAGGAACAATCACAAAACTTGAATTTTTAAGTATGGTTGTGAACAGTTTAGACCCAGACGGTATAAAATTAGCAGAGGGAATTAAATCAGCTAAATCTGAAATTATATATGATAACTTAAATACATATGATATGTATAAAAATGAGGGACTTGTTACAGAATTTTGGGGTGGCAAAGCATTTGATTTAATCATAGGAGCAAGACAGTTAGGAATTGGTGGAATGTATGAGACCAACTCAACAGGAGGAAACTGGGACACACCAATCACAAGACAGGATGCAGCAATGATGGTTTATCAAGGTTTAAAGGCACTAAAGGGAAATGACCTTTATGTAACAATGGGCGTAGCCGAGAATAGAAATGGTGGTAAGAAGCTCATTGGAGACTGGGATGAATTAACAGATACAGATGTACCAGACGGACATCCACAGTCTGTATCAGGATGTGCCCACCCAGATGACATTCTCAGTTTATACGAAGCTGGTATTTTACAGGGCGATAGTGAGTCTAAATTCTATCCAAATAAGTATCTTACAAGAGAAGACTCAGCAATAATTATAGACAAGGCAGTAAACCCAGAAAAGAGAGCAAAAGTAACAATACCAGAAGCAGATAAAGAGATAGATAAGACAGAGGGAGTAGAAAATACAACACTAAAGCAGACAGACCCAACAAGACGAGGAGCAATAGATGGAGATACATTTATTAAAGCAGATGGTACTTCAATCAAAGTAGTTAGAGATGAAAAGAGTGGGGTAATCGGAGCAAACCAGCCAGTAGCATTAGATATGGGTAGAGACTTAACTTTCTTGTCAAACACAGGAGAGTATGTAAACCATAAGATTGCAAACTATGGAGAACTAAAATTAAGTGATGGTAGCTTAAGTGTAAATTTAGGTCGTATAGAGAATGACAAGATTTGCTCTGATGAAAACACATATAGTGGAAAGGGAGATTATTTATACAATCCAAAGACAGGAGAAGGACACTCTGAAGGAGACTGGAACAAGATAGCAGAGTCACTAAAACCAACAGATAAAGGAACAGAAGGCGAAGTAAGACATTTAGGGTTAGGTGGCTGGTGTGAATACATCTATTCTAGTGAATATGGTTGGGGAACACCTAGTACAGCAAGCCAGATTTTATATGCGACTTTTGAGTCTGCAAGATAGATAATATATAAACAAACAAAATAGAATATTTAGTATTAAAGAGGTTGCACTTAGTAGCCTCTTTTTATTTTTGAAAAAGTTAAAAAACAAAAATATAATGGAGACATAGATTAAATATTATTTAGGGTTAATAAGTATAAAAAGACTTAAATATAGACTGTAAATACACTAAATTATAATACTTAGTTTATTTGTAAATGAGGGATAACTATATATTATTACTACTTAGTTTAGTAAATTAGAAAGGGAGAGGATTTTTTATGAAAGAGTTTTTAGATAAGTATATAAAGATAGGTAAAGAAAATAAGGACAATTACAAAATAGCTTTAGTGGCTAATGTTAAATTATTATCTGTACTGGGAGAGGATTATCCAAGTCCTTTAACCTCTGCTGCATCAGAGTTTTTTAGTTTAGACCAACTAGAAGAAATTTTAACGGCACTTAGAAACCAATTAGGGTATGAAGTAGCTTTATATTTGGATGAAAATTCTTTTCTTGAAAGCTATATAAAGAGCCAAAATTATTATAATAAGAAAAAATTATTGGTGTTAAATTCAGCTCAATCAGGAATAGCTTCGGGCAGAAAGTCTCTTATACCAGCTTTTTGTGAGTTAAATGGTATAGTACATACTAATAGTGACTCATTTGTTTCTTCGTATACAAGGTTCAAGTATCATTGTTATACCTTCCTTAAAGAGGGTGGTTTTAGCGTATGTGATAGCTATTTATATAATTACAATACTGGTTGGTATAGAAAAAGACCGAAGTTAAATGAAAAGGTAATTGTTAAATTAAACAGAGAGTGTTCTAGCATAGGATTATCAACTAACAATATTTTTGAGTATACACCTGAAAAAGATAAATTTATACATAAACTAAGCAAGGAATACAAACAATCTGTAATTATACAAAAGTTTATTTCGGGATATGAAGTAGAAGTTCCTACTGTTTCTGATGGAAAAACTTTTAAAGTTTTCAACCCAACTGGAGTTGGTACAATAGACCCACTAAACAATGACGATATAAAGTATAACTTAGGAGATGAAATCTTAGACTATACAATAAGAGGGCATCATTTATTTAAGTTCTATGACCTGAGTAAGCTCTTTCCAGAAGTAAGTAAAAAAATCCAATCAGAAACAGAGGAAGTAGCAAAGGCATTTCATTTATTTGGTTTAGGTAGAGTGGACTATAGAATAACCGAAAACGGAGATTACTATATTACCGATATATCATCAAATCCACATTTTACAGAAAGTATGACATTCAATGAAGTTTATAAGAATATGGGATATGAATATAAGGATGTATTTGCCACTTTAATTGGTTTATCTTTATGTAGAGAAGGTTAAATTTCATTCCAATTACATAGGCTTGTAAATACTAAACCCAAACCATAATATTTCCACGGTTTATCATTATATTCAGGAAGTTTTTTGTGTAATGCAGATAGACAATCTGAGTATAATGGTTCGCCGTCATTAATTAATTTAAGCATAAGTAAGTTTCTCTTACTAACATATATAGAATCAATAGAGCTTAACTTTATATTTTTAAGAATATTTACATAATAATCTACCTTTTCCATATCTTTCATAATATATGAATATACCATACAGTTAAATACAACTCTGTAGTTATATATAAGTTCAGTATCAGCCTCTGTATTTTGTCTTACACCTTCATTGTATAAGAGTTTATATGCTTTTTCTACATCTCCATTTAAGCAATAGAAAATAGATAGGTTTGAAGTAAGAAACAGTTTATCAGAATAAAAATCTCCATTTTCTAATAAATCTTCAAAATTACTAATTAATTCTTTTGCTGTGAATTTCTGAAGTAAATAACCAGAAATGTAGTAGTTATTTATTATTATATATTTTCTAGGAAAATCGACAGGTTCGTTTTTAGCAATAAACTCAATTCCCTCTTTAGCATATTTATAGGCTTCTTCGAAATTGCCATACATAGTTGCTAAAGCAGTAAAGTTAGTCAGGGCGATAAAATAAGGAATAGGTTCATCTAAGTATATGCCATTGAATAGAGATTTAGAATATTCACAAAGAGCCTTTTTAGCCATAAAATATGCAATGTCTGTGTTATATACAGCATTTGCATTTCTATTTAAAGTAGTGTGTAGCTCTTTAATGTTTCTATCCTCGTTGAATTTCTTGATTAGGTTATACAGTTGTTTTAAGCAGTTCTTAGCTTCTTCTAGTTCACCGATGTGAACATTTGCATAAACTTTTCTAACAAGAAGTCTAATATATATGTCATACTCTCCCTTTTCTTTTATTTCTTGAAGACAATCGTTTAATATATTTACAGCTTCTCGTCTTTTATCCTGTGATGGGTACTTTGAATAACATAAGGATAGTAAAAGGCTAACTTCTGCATTTAATTCTACTATTCCAAACCACCCAACAATAGAAGATAATTGATTTTGTGCTAAATCGTATGAATTGTTTCTGATATACTTTATTGCTGACTTAATATAACCTAAATTATCTTTTGAGACAGAATCTAGCAGTTTATTATATTGAGCTTCATCTATGTAAATACCTTTCCTATAACACTGTATTATATACAAAATAAGGTATATTTTAGAGTTTTCAAAATCCTTACCTAGCTGATAAAACTTATATCTTCTATAGTAATCGGAAGGTGTAATTTTTGAAATACCCACAGCAGTATCTATATACATTTTATTTGGGTCTACTTCTGCGACTCTCTGTTCAAATATTTTTTTCACTATGTCTATAGCAAAGTTATAGTATTTGTTTTTGTGCTCTATTAAATTTAGTTTATTTGCTTTATTAAGTGTTTCCTCAATTTCGGCTTTAGTGCTGTTAATAATATGAGTAAATTCATTACTTGTACCTTTTTCTAATATAGACAGTATATCCAAGATTTGTAGAGTAATCTCTCCATCACCACCATCTATCTTTTGAATTTCTTCTTCAATTACATCTCTTAATTCTTTTTCCTTAAAAGGGAAAGTAGATTTGTTATTATAATCGGAATTAATATTAATATTATTATCCTTATCATCATAGCAATCTATAAGATGTTGTAGTGTACCAACATTACCTTGTGAAATAGCATATAACAGCTTTATAATCTTTGGTTCAAAAGTGTTGCTACCTGATTGGTTTCTTAATAGCATTTCTGACAATTCAGTCTCAGTTAAAACAGGAAATTCATATTGAATACAGTTTAATGAGTAAAACTCTTGACTAAATTGTCTATCTACTTTATTTAACACAATTAAAAATCTTAGTTTATGCTCATTTCTAGTAAACAATGCTATATTTTTTATTATTTTCTCAATTAGAGACAAAGACTGAGGGTCTAAAAATTCAATGGAATGTATAAATAAAGTAACATTTCCTTTTTTTAATAGGTTTAATATCCTAGAAATATATGTATTTTCTGTACTATTAAAATCAGAATATTTTGATTTTGTAAAACTCTCTATAAGTTGAATTAATGTTTTAAGTGTATTATTCCCATAGGGAACATCTTCAGCAATTCCATAAGCAAGTTTAAACGGCACAGTATGTAACAGTTCTTTTGTAGAGTCAAAACTTGATTCAAAGGATTGATAGGCTTTTGTAGAATAGTTCTTTTCTCCTTTTATTTCAAGGTAAACACCTTTGCTATTGTCACAAAAAGATTCTTCAATACATTCTTTGGCTGTATACCTTTTACCTATACCCTCATTGCCATATATAATTAAATTATTAGTACCTAAATTCTGTAAGATATATTGTTTCGCACGGACTTCATTAGGAAAAAGCATAAAAACACCTCTTTTACAACGATAATATATAGTTATCAGTTATTTAAAGGTATTATATCTCATATTTTTACTAAAGTCCAGTAAATATTTAAAAATAAAGAGAAAAATGAAGTAAAAATATAGTGAATTTTAAAATATATTAGTATAAATAGTACAATAAATGGTGCAAATTGTCGAAAAAATTAATGGTAAAAGACTATGTTTTTATGGGAAATAACAGGTTTATTAAGGACATAGTAGCTTTAAAATTAAATATTTAGAAAAGGAGAAGAAAATATAAATTTATTTTCGATAACCCTTGAGGGGCATATAAATGTATATCTATGTAGGGGTTAGTGAACCAAATAAATAAAAAATAATTTTAAATGAAGGTGAGGTAGCTACAAATGATAGAGAATAAACCTTAGTGCTGTATTTTAGCTTTATATGATATATGTATATTAATGTAATACAACACAACACAATGTAGAAAGTAAGGTTTAAAAATAATAAAAAGAAATAAAAAGGTACAGGAGGAATTAAAAATGAGTAGCACACTAAGAAGAATAGTAAGTCTGATACTATCAGTTGCAATGGTAGTGGGTTTAGTACCTAATGTTTATGCAGCTGAGCCAAATGGTGGTGGTGTAGGAACCACAATAAATGACCCAGTTCCACCAACAGGTAGTAATGGTAGTGGAACTTTAGCCTACAAGACAAGTAACTTCAATGCAACAGGGTATAAAATACAGCTGATATTTTTGAGAATGCCCGATGATGTAATAATGGAAGAAAATGACGAGTCTCGTAGAAATAAGATAATAGATTGTTGGAATAACGCTGATGTAAGATATGATAAAAATGGCGATGTAATTTATATAGGAAACCCTGTTTATTTGACAAGAAATGAACTAAAAAAGTATCAGCTAAACACAAATTTTGGGTATCTTTATACAGATTTTCAGTACGGTTTAGGGGAAAAGGCAACAAAGACACAACATAATAGAAATTTAGGTACAGATAGACAGCAAATCAAAATCCTATCTCCACTAGATGTATCTAAGAAAGGTTCTCAGTACGAAATGACAGATGCTGATTTACCTATTAATATTTCAAGTGGTAGTACAGCAGGACAGAGGGATTTAATTAAAGATTATTTCTTGTATGAAACAGTAAATGCAACAACAAAGAAGACAGAGTATATTCCAAGACAGAATTTAGCTGCTTTGGTAAACTATATTGCTACAGAGGGAGGAGCTAACCCTACAAATCAAATTTTATTTTCCAGAGTAGCAAAAAACACAGGAACTGATGTAACACAAAATACTAGTTTAACAGGTGACGAAGCCAGTATTTTTGATGGAAATAAGTATGCTGGAGCAAAAGGCGAATACCGTTTAATCATTTCACCTTATGTTTCAATTTACGGAGGAAGTTTAGGTAGTGCAAGCAACCAAACAGCAGTAACATTAAGAGATATGTACTCATTGGGAGATAGCTGTTATAGGTATAGCCAGCCACAGTTCTTTACAGCATTAGCAAAAGCATTATGCTTTGATAAAACAGACTTCTTTAATATGACAGGAAAGCCATCAGATACACTTAATTCTGTATTTCCTACTAAAAATTGGAAGAAAGTAGTAGACGAATTAAATAAAAATACAGGTTGTGGGATAGGTCTTATCAATTCAGATATGACAAGAGATGAAAGTTTATTAAAGAAGACAAATATAGGTTCAATCACACATATTTTCCTAGACGGAGATAAAGTAAAGACAGCTTCAATGGAATATGTAGGAAAGAAGAATGAGCAGACAGAGAACACAAATAAAGCTATATTACAGGCTACATTACAGCTTGCAAAGGCTTCAACAGATAAAAATGGAGTATCAACAAATGCGTTTGTCAATGAAGCATTAAGTAGTGAGGTACTTTTAAATGGGACAATAAAAATCCCAACAGGAATAGGAGAAAGTAGTAGTAATAGTAATAGTTTATCAGCATCATTTGAGGAATTTGGAAATGCCGTAGCCGATAAAATTGAAGCTGAATATAAGGATACAGATGGGAAGTTAGCACAACAAGCAGTAGAAACATTGGTATCCGAGAATTTCGGTTTAGGTAATACAAGTAAGCTAAAGGATATAGCATTAGGAATTTATATCTTAAACCGATTTGGAATGGATGGATTAGATACTTCAACAGGTATTGAAAACCAGTACATAGAGGATAACATAACAAATAAATGGAAACAGATATTAAGCTACGCAACTTTATTAGCAAATGACAAGAGTAGAGCTACCATTGAAACAGGAAGTGGTTGGAAAGGTGCTTATTCAATTACAGCAGACAAAATAACAAAAGACACAGTTTATGGTTCTGTACCATTGGATAACACAACATATGCTAAAGTAGGTAATGCAAAGAAATTAGCAGAAGCCAAGACAGCAGGTTTAGATGGTGAAAATGGTCAGATAACAGTACATAATGGAAAAGTATTGAAAGATATTATAGACGGAAACGACAAACTTTCAGACGGCTTTGTACGAGTACCAATAGCATTTGGATTTAATCCACTTTCAATCAAGCATATTAACACATCAAGTACAGGAGCAATAAAGGAAAAGACATATGTAACAATGCCAAAGAACTGGGTAGGACAGATGACAGAAGCATTGTTTACACAGGCTAATACAGGAAATTTATTGGATGGGACAACAAAGACATCTAAAGAAATGTTATCCAAAGCCGATATAACAAGTGAACACAAAGGTGTATTGTATAACTATGGTGGAGACACAGGTTTATTAGGTTTACAGACACAGGGATATAAAGATGTAAGAGGAACACAGGCAAATGTACTTTTAAGTGAGAGTAACATATTAAATCCAGTAGTAACAGGAAAGGCTTTCAATCCAGTTTATGGGAAGAAAGTAAATTCAAATGCAGAGGTACAGTCAGCATACTTAAACACATTTGGAATAAACACATACATAGCAGTAGGTTTAGCAAGAGGGTTTGACGGTGGCTATGACGATAATAACTCAGCATTTCAGAATGTAATTAAGAAGTTAAATGGAGATAGTTCTTTATTAGTAGTACCAAGACGAGTAGATTTAGCTGTTAAAGCAGAAAAAGGTGACACAGCAACAGCCTCAGATTATACTAATAATTACTTAGGAAATATACAGAAGATGTCTTCTGACAAGTGGGTATTAAACGATGCAATAACAGCAAATACAGGTTCTAATGAAGGAAGTTTAGTATTAGCAGTAAATAATTATATATTAAATGCAGGGTTAGTAAAAGCACAGAGTAGTGTAGGAACATTAGACGGAAACAATCTAGGCTTACAGGGTGCATACGGTCAGAGTTATGTTATCTGGGGTAAGGGTATGCCAGTAGATGCTTTATTAACAACAGAAGTAGATGGAAAGATAGTACCGTTAGAGATAGCAACAGACGAATTTGATAGCAGTGTCATTCCAGGGGTATGGACTGCTGTAGAGGGAATTGATAAACTTCTAAATGTAAATAGATACTACACAATAAAAGATAAAGATGGAAAAGAAATTACATTAGAAGTAGAGGAAGCAGTAGTAAAGCCAGCGACAGTAAATGGAGCGTATGTAGATGATAAAGAGGATAAACAGAGTTCATATAGAGAGTTTTTAGATAAATATAGTGAAGCCGTAAAAGAGAATAATACAAAAGACTTTGCTGTTTATAAGACAGAAGATGGACAAAGTATATACACAAGGAGAACAATCTTTGATACAGCAAGTTTATCTGATGGAAATACTAGTAATAGTAGTAGTAATGTTACTAATAATGTTGATACATATATCAAGACACATTCAGGTGTGACAGATGCAGACCCTTGGAGAGCAATCATTGAAGATACAAATTCAGATAGAGCAGGCACACCACAGAGTATAGCAAATATATCAGCAAGTATAAACAATGGTTTAGATGTAGTAGCCACAAGTGAAGATGCGAAAGCATATGCAACTGACAATAAGACAAATAGAATGGGTATTGTTTTAAAGGTAAAGATAAAAGGAAACCTAAATCAATACAATATGATAAATAAGGTAGACGGAACAAATGAGACAATAAAGGTAGCACCAGAAACAGACGGAAAAGGAAACTATACTATTTCAGGGACTATTGCAACAAAGAATGGATATGCTACATTAACACCAAGTAAGGGTTTAACAGTAGACGAAAATGGCTATGATAAGATAAAAGATGTAGCAATAGAATTTTCTAATGGAGCAGATGACCCAACAGCAACAGAGGAAACAAAGAATAAGAGCTTTGAGGATTATGTTACAAACACAGTATTAAACAATGTAAAAACAGCCGATGGAGATACTGAACACCCAACAATTAAGAGACAAGGGATAAAGAATGTAACAGCAGGTGTTACTGGAAACTGGAAGCCTAACAACTTCACACCATCTTCAATCTATGTAAAATATGAGGAATACCCTCCTGTTTATGAGGTATATAGAAGTAAGACAGGAACAGAAGTTGTAGTAGAGAAGCCACAGTTATGGAATAATAAAGGAAACTTAGATGGTTTAAGTGATGGTACAACAGGGACACCAGACGGTGGAAAATACATTCCAGTTTCAGCCGTAGCGAATAACTATGACTATAATAATAAAGATTTCCAAGCCAAAATGTTAGAAGATATGGATGGGGAGAAAGTATTAAAGACACCGACAAGTTGGAAAGAAATACTAGAAGCTAGAAAATACACAAAGAGATTAAATATATTTAAGGATACGACACATAGTTCAAGTAACGGAATAAAGGGTGCATATAGCAATGTATATGATAGTCAGTTAATTGGGGAAGCGTGTGAAACAAGTCAAATTAAGACAAAGACAAATGGGACTGTAGACTATAATTCTCCACAGAACACATTTTTAAATATGCAAAATCTGTTTACAGGTGATTTACATAGAAGAAATGGTACAGACTATCAAGTAAATTCCGATTATGAATATGCCTTTGGTAGAGCATATAAGGGACAGAACACAAACTACTATAAATATAATACAGGAAACTATAGAGTACAGAGAGTTTATGCAGAGAGTGGTAGTTATAGTAGTACAAACTACGGATACACAACACACTTACATCCATATGACGCTACATTAAGAGGTAGTGGAAATATTTATGGAGTAGCTAGTAACGGTTATTATGCAGATACAGTAAGTAGTCTTGAAAATAGTTACTATAACACAGAAACAGGAGAAGCAGGAAAGACAGACCCAACAAAATATGCAATCTATATTTTGTATGTAGAAGACCCATCGTCCGAGAAAAACGATGATGGAGTATCAGCATATACATATTTGCCTGAAGATATGATAACAAGAGCAGTATCATATAAGTCTTTAGCGAGACAGTATTTCCAGAGACAACAGAGATTAAGGTACTTAGAGGAGATTAATAGTAATAAGAGTAGCGATACAGATACAAAGAATATTACAATAAATCCAAATGAATTAAGTAGTGAAGTAAGCAATTTATATAGCAGTTTAAGAAGTGACATTGAAAGTAACAATAAAAATGCGAATTATTCACAGTTAAAAAGCATTGGTTCATTTAGTTCAGTAAATTTAACTGGAAATTCTTTAACTTTAAAGGGAACAGCAAACTTAAAGAAGCAAGGTTCTTCTGGTGGTAACACTTATACATTTAATGTTACAGTACAAATAACAGGAGAGTTAAAGAAGCTATTGTCTAGTAAATTAACTGCACAGAATGGAGAAACAGCAACAGGTTGTGAATTAATGCAGAAGTTAAGTTCAGTAGATAGTAGTAATATTTATACAGAGTTTAAGAGTTTATTTAGTGATTATAATGTTAGTTTTGTGACAGCGAGTGATACATCTAGTGCAGAAACAGACACAAGAAAGAGATATTATAGAACAGACTTTGATACTTGGTATACATTATATATTAATATGAATGATACAGGAGCAAAGAGAGTAAATACAGATGGTATTGCAAGTGCATACAAAACAAATACAGAAAATAGAATGTTTGAAACAGAGGAAGACAGAAATAATGGAAAGGAATTTAATGTAAATAGTACAGCAAACAGTAAATATGAAATTAGAGAGTCAGGAATAGAGTATAGTGGAGAGTTAGGTGGTACAGAGTATAGCAACTGGGGATTGAATGGTATTGCTAAGATATGTGCAGAGTTAGTAACACAAGGAGAAACAACAACTACAAAAGAGGTAGGAGTAACAGTTTATCCAGCTACACAATATTCTGGTAATAAATTTATAGCAGGAAGTATGGCTAAGTACGGACAAGTATCTTTTGGTATGGGTTCAACTTCAACACCAGCAACAGTAGGTACAGGAGAAGGCTTTAATAACTCTAAGGATTATACAAGTAGCTCTTATCTTCTTCATTCAGATAATGCAACAGACGGTAGATATTGGAGAGATGTTTACCACGGATATAATAATTATAACTTCTATGTAATGGTATGGAGAGGAATGGATAAACCAGTATTATCCTCAGCAGCAGCCAATTCAGAACAGACAGCTATTGCAAACACTCAAAGAGATGCACTTACAGGAGTTAATAAGATAGCAAATGTAGCAATCGGCACACAGGGTAGTAATGTAAATGGTTTTTATTCAGGCACAGATATAGGTATTGCCCCAAGGGACAAGAAAGTACAAGATAAATTAGGGACAACAGAAAAGATGTATGATACAGCCTTTGACTTAGTATGGAAGAATACACAAAGTCCAAAAGATGGTAATAGCCCAGCAATCAACTATTTAGCTTGGGGATATGAGACTTCTGGAAGCAAGCATATTCATACATCAGATGTGAATGGACATAGCTTAGCACAGAACGGTACATACACTACAGTACAAAGTAATGGACTTACAGGAGAAGCCCCAGCAAAGCAGATAAAAGGAAAATTACTGGTAGACACATACACAGATGCAGAAGGTGTAGGAAATAAGTCAACAGCAGGAGAGGATTTAGGAAATCTAAGTGAGTTTAACATTAAAGTAAGTGATATTGCCTATGGTTCAGAACATTCAAACTTAACATTCTATGGAGCCAATGCAAACTCATATAGAAATAATTGGACTGACAGTAACGGACAATCACAGCCTTTATGGATTAACCTTTATCCATTTGCAAAAATGAGGTATCAGAGAGTAAATCAGGAAACAGGATATTCAGAGAAAGGGTCTGACGGAGAGACAGCTGTAACAACACACGATGTATATGTAACAGCAAAGAATCAAAGTTCAATGATAACAAATGACTGTATAGATGTAGGTATAAACAATGGTGTTGGTGTAACAGCTACAAGTCCAGTAAGTAATCTATTAAAGATTAATAGTTCTCAATGGTCTACCCACAAGAGAAGCGTTAGTACAAAGGGAGCAGGAAATGTACTTCCTGGAGGAGCTATTTATATGTTAAATACAGGCAGTTTATCTAGTGCGACAGACGGAGCTAACAGAACAAAGATAGGGATTAGGGTATGGCAAACATATTTACCAGAGACAACAAGAGCAATGTTAGTAAAGACAAATAGAGACAGATATGGAGATAGTAGCTCAGCACAGAAAGAACTTAACGCAGCGAAGAACTTTTACAGTTTATCTGCAAAGAACTCACAAGCAGAGGGAATACTAAAAGCAGCAATGATTACACTAAATAATATTGATGTGAACTTGTATGCAAACGACAACGGAACAGTAAATAAGTTAGTTGGTGGAGGTAAATATGGATTACAGTCTGGTCAGGATTATACTAAACCATCAGCGAACCATGGTGATGAATATGCGGGAAACTCTGGGTATAGTGAGAATGGAGAAGTAAACGACAATATTAAGGGTAATTCAGCTAGTATAGATACAACAAAGCTCTTACGAGGAGAAAAGATGTACTATAGAGTATGGAGTACAGGAACTGCAATAATGTTTGGTTGGTTAAGAAGCAATCAGAACACAAGCCCAACAATCGAACAGTTAAGTGCTTTTACAAACAATATAACTGATGAACACGGTTGCTTAGATATTACAAACTGGATAGATAGAAGTACAGGAGAGGTATCTACAGGAACAGAGGACGGACACGCAATAGTTTATAGTGTAAATAAGAGAACAAAGATAGTAACAAACTTCTATAAAATGTTAGACTTAGCACGAGATACAAGTGCAGGAGGAAGCAAACCAAAATCAACCACATATGATATGCCAGCAGATAATATGGCAGACGGTAATAATATGGCATACTTAGGAAACCAAGGTAAGGAGTTCGGAGCTGTAGTACAGAACGAGAACCATAGTCATAGTGATATGTGGTTTGGAAATGGTAAGAAAAATGTAGATAGCGTAGAAACAGCAAAGACACTACAGCAATACAAACAGGCTTTATTAGGTGTAGCAGTATCAGGAAGTTCAACTAATTCAAGATTAGGAGCATCTTGGGTAAATCAATGTGTTAGTTTACAAGGAAATAGTTACTATAGTGACAAAAATCGTTCAAATGTAGCAGATAAACTTGTAAGATACAATTCAACTATAACTCAACAAAAAGGTTGGTATGGAGAGGCTTGTGATGGTATAGGAGTAGTAGTAAGTTCAGCTGTAATTGAAACAGGATTTGCTTCACCGAAACCAACAGGAACAGACACACCAGTAAGGACAAGTATAATAGACCCTACTTGGACACCAAAACACACAGGAAATAATGGGACTAATGCTACATATACAGTCTTTAGGGAAGTTTTCTTCCAGACAAATGCTAGGTCTAACCTAGTAGGAGCAGTAACAACAAACGGTAATTACTTATCACAGGGAGCAACAGTAACAACAGATAATCCAGATAATAATGACAATGGAGTATTGTTCAATATGATAATTAATGGAAACCCACAAAAGATAAGGTTAGGAAAAGATAGTAACGGTAATCAGATAGGTTTTGATAGATTATATAAGTCAAGAAAATTCTACTTACCAAACGCAACTGTAATGGATTTAAACTAAACCTATTGATTTGATATTAAGTTAGTTTATAGGTAATGGAGCAAAGGTTAAGCTAGTTTATTTGCAGAGAGGAGAGTCTCAATGATAAGAGGCTCTCTTTTTTTGATGCACTAGCCTAGATAAGTAGAAAAGGTAAGGAAAGGAAGTAGAAATTAGACAGGGCATATACAGATATATAAGTGTAGAGAGAAATAAAGAAAGAATAAATAAATGAACACAGTAATAAGGTGAGGTGAACTTAATGAACAAGTTAGAAATAGTGTTGATAAATAGGTGTGTTTTTCATATTAAGACCTTAAAGAATAAGGACAAGTTAATTAAAATACCAGATGAGGTAAAGAAGACAAATAGATTTTATGGAAATCCAGTTATAGCGTGGACTTTAGGGATACAGCCGAATGAAATAGAAAATAACTATGATAAAAGTCCTAGACAGTTTAACGAGGATTTAGCTTATTTACTTTCATTAGAAATGACAACTGCAAGTACAAGTACAAGTATGCCTACAACTGCAACTACAGATACAGATACAGTTACATCTGAAACTAAAGAGGTTACTGCACCAGAGAAGCTGACATATAGACAAATATTAGCAAAGCACGGATATGCTAGTGTTGGAAAGATAAGGAACACAACAGCAGGAGATTTATTGAAGATATTTGCAGAGAACTTTGTAGACTTAGAAGAAAAAAGTAGTCTAGCTAATAACTGTGCTAATAACATAGTAGAAGAAAATAGAGAAATACTAAGTAAAGAATTTGGGACAACAGACTTAACTAAGGTAAATATTTACAAGAAAGAGTTACAAAGTAAATATGAAGAAATAAGGTTTGGAGTATTTTATAAAAAAACTAGATTAGGTGGGAATGTATTAATCAAGTTACCAAAAGGGTGTCAAGTTGATATGCGAGGGTTAAAAGGGTTAGATTACCACAGAGTACCTCGTTTATTAGGTTTTGCTACAACATTAAATATGCCAACACAAAAAAGCATAGGAGTGTACCTAAACGAAGAAATGCCAGAAGGAGAGAATTACACTTGTGTAGTATTTACAATGATAGATTCATTAAGGGATTTTGCGAGTAATAAAGCAAATGCGTATTTATATGCCGATTATGAAGCTTTTTGTGAGGGAAAAGAGCCAGTAGCAGAGAGTTTTAGTAAACTAACTGAATATGATAAAGGATTAGGACACGAGATAGCATTAGGAGTAACAGCAGAAGGTACAGAAAAGTTACTAATAGATGGAGTAAATAATGCAGGATGTTTAGTGCTAGGGGGTCCGGGAAGTGGTAAGACAACACTAATGGATACGCTATTAATACAGGCTTTAAACCTAGACAATAAGGAATACAGAGTAGGGAATAAGACAGGAAGTGGAGAAGGTAATGGTGCAATAGTAATTGTTGACAATAAGACATCCGAGTGGACTGGTGGTTGGAGACCAGCCTTTAATAGTGTAGGAAAGGATTTATATGGGTTTGACGGAAGTTCTATATCTCCAAGTTTATTAGTATATGCAAAGAAAGGGGTTAAGACGAGCATAGAGGGAGATATACCTAAATATATAGGAGGAGCATACTTCTTAACAGATATAAGAGGTATAATAAGGGATATATTTCAACAGGCAGGAGTAAATAAAGTATCTAAATTTAACAATGGGGATTTTAATATAGACGGAATTACAAGGATACCTAGAATAGTAAGTTTAGTAGACGAGTTTAACAGTTTAGCAAGCACAACATATAAAAATGACTTAAAACAGCATTTATTAATTGCTAAAGATACCCGACAAGTAAATATGGGTTGGTTTATAGCAGGACAAGAGTTGCCAGCAAGTGTAATACCAAACAATGAATTACAGAGTTATCCTAATAGAATAGTAGGTAGTTTACCAGAAGGAACAGGGGCTGGCTCAGACAGATATAATTACTATAACATACAAATGGACGAGGATGTAGTTAGATACTCAGCTCAAAACACTTCTGTGCTAACACAAGGAGTATTTTACTATAAGGCAGTACAAGGAAATGCAGTATTAATGAAATCAATGTATTTACCAGATACAGAGCGAGAGCAAGCAATTCAAAGGACATATGATAAGAATAAATTGCAAGGTATGGCTGAATTAGATGCTTTAGTACATTATGGAATAAGGCACAATTTATTTAAAACAGAGCTAACAGCCTTAGATAAAAGATACCCAGGGAATAATATTCTAGCAGCCTGTTTATTCGAGTTAGGTATTATAACAGAAGAAGAATATAGAAAACTTACACACTTTAGACTAAGTAGATATTTAACAGAGCCAGTAGTTAGTGAGGACAAGGAGTTTTATATAGGAACACAGGAAAAAACACAGACACAAACAACCTCAGAAAATAAAACTAAGGTAGAAGGAGAAAACCTAGAGTCTATAAAAAATTCTTTCAAAAACGGCTCAAATTTCAACGAAAATAAAAACACTATAAACTATACAGAGAATACAAAAACTCTCAAAAATGAGCCAAAAATGACACAAAATAGAACGAAATCTAAAGTGTCATCACAAAAAAGTTTAGAGATGCCAAGAACATTAGGAGAAGCATTATATACAAGTAGGAAGTTAGGTAAGTATGTTATCAATAGTAAGGAATTAAGTAGTCAGAATGTAGCTGAGGAGTTACAGAAGCATATGATAGATTGTAGTGAAGTAAGTGTAGGTTTACTAGGTGGAGAATTGAAGAAGAAGTTATATGAGAAGTCACCACAGTATGTAGAGATAGTAAGGAGAGACACTTGGCACAATGTAATAACTACAGCTTCAAGAAAACTAGGAGGAAGAAATAGGATAACAAGGTTAGAGGCTTTGGACAATAACTTATTCTTAAATAAGCAGTACATAGATATAAGTAACATAATAAACACAGATACATTTACCGAGACAGAGGTAACAAGTTTAACAGACTTAATTAACTTTAAATCTTTAGATAGGGAGTTACCAGCACTATGTAATTTAACCATCGACTCAGATAAATTAAATAAAGCAAGTGTAGATTTAGGAGAAAATGCGATACAGAAGATATACACACACCTACCATATTTAAGGGGAATAACAATAATGTATCCAGATGGAGAGAGTATTAATACCCATAGGGAGAACATAAAAGACACAGAAGAAATAAAGAAAAGGCAACGCAAGGAAGCTGTGTTTAATAATTTTAGCAAAGCAAAGAAATCAGCGAAGCAGAAGAAATGGTTAAATACACTAGGTTGGGGTACATTAGGAACTGTAGTAGGATTAGGTAGTGTAGGTTTATGGGCAACAAAGAAGCTTTATAGACAGTTTAGATTATTGAGAATGTAATGTACTGTGATGTGATGTACTGTAAACTAAGAAAGAAGAAAGAGAATAAAGCATAGGGTAATACCAAAAATGGAGTAATTACCATAAATTACCTACAAATAGAGAAAAAGAGATAAAAAATGTAAAAAAATTTCAGGACAATCATTAAATTGGTTGTCCTTTTTAGTGCTTTAGAGGGGGGCATATAATTATTATAGAATGTCAAATAAGACAATGTATCTGAGGAATGACTGGTTGATTTTAATAAATAACTTATCTCTGGATTGGTTTTCTATTTAAAAAGAGGGTAGTCAGAAATCCCATTAGGTTTAGCTGATTGGATGAATAACAGAGAAAAATTATATATGAGTAATAATTGGAAATCTAAAAACAGACATAAATACTTGCTACAATATCATCTTATATTTGTTTGTAAATAAATATAATAAATTTAAGTATAAGCAAGCAAGTAAGTAAGATACAAAGGACTTAGTTCTTAAACCTAACTAAAGGGTTCAGAGTTAAAGTTTAGATTGCTTTAGAGAACTAAATAGAACAGAACCAAACAGAACAAGCATACATAAAAGGAAATAACAAAGAAAGACAGAGCAGATTCGAGTAAAGCAGAAAGGAGAAAAGATAGGAGAATGAAGTTAATAAGTAGAGGAGTAGTCAGTTTATTAGCCGTCTCACTAATGTTAATGGGCTGTACAGGAACAACAGGTGTAGGAAAAGAAGAAAGTGAAACAGAGGACTACAGTTTTACCGTAGAGCAATTAGGTAAGATATTAAAGGCAGGAGATAACACGCAAGAGGAATTAGAGCATACAGATGCGACAATATATGGAAAAATATCAAGTTTAGGTGAAAACGGTTTAGAGTTAGAGGGAAGTAACATAACAGTTGCAGTAGACTATACTGATAATTTGCTAGAGAAGGGTGTCCCAAAGAAGTTAGAGGTAGGAAAGTTAGTTCGAATAGATGGAATGATAGATACTATTGAGCTAGAATGTGATGACGAGATAAAGAAAGAGTTAGAAAACACAACAACAACAACGGAAACAACAACGGAAACAACAATGACAACAACAATGACAACGACAAATGCTACTGCTACTGATACCGATACAACAACAGCAACAACAACAATGACAATGACAATGACAATGACAACAGGGAAAGCTGAAGAAGCAACAGCAAATGAAGTAACTACAGAGCAAACCAGTTTAATAGCAAGTGCTGAGACGAAAGACGAGCAAGGAACAAAGCAGTCACAGTCACAGTCACAGTCACAGTCACAAGAAGGAAAAGAAGAAACCACACAAGACAGCTTAGAGCAAGAAGCAAAAGAGTTGGGAGTGGATTTAAGCAAAGTAAGTGTACAGGAAGCACCAATAGTTTATAGGTTGCGAAGCAATTTAGTAGAAAGTAGTTATAATGTAAAATTCACATTTATCAGTAAGCTAGAAGAAGTAGATGATGAGACATTGAATAAAATAGAGCCAAAAATAGACGGAAAAGGATATAAAATACCAGAATTGCTAACAGAAGAAGACTTATTAGTTGAAGCGAAGAAGAAAGCGATAGAAGATAAGAAGAACGAAGCGAAGATAATGGAGGAAAAGGCAGAGCAAGCAGAGAGAGATAGACTAAACTCATTAAGCCAAGCAGACTTAGAAACATATATCAAGCAAGGTTCAGACGGACAGACGAGTGCCGAGCCAGTATTAAGTAGCTATGAAGCGACACCAATAAAGTATTTTAGGGTAGTAAATGGTAATAAATTACAGGGTTTAACAGATACGGGTAAGGAACTAAAGACGATAATAGTACCAGAGAATTTAGTTATAGAAAGTGATAGTGAGTTGTGGGATGATTTAAAGTCAGCGAATAAAGTAGAGTTTTTAGGGTTTAAGGGAACATATTTTACAGCGACAAAGGTATACAAAGAGGAGAGTGTATCAGAGAAAGCAAAGAGGGAGTACAATGGTTTACCAGCACCCTATACATATAGTTATTCAAGTAACTTCAACATAAAATCAGGAGCATTAGAAGGGTGTACAAGTTTAAAGGTATTGGTATTACCTTATGGAGTGCATACGGTAGGAAGTAAGGCTTTTAGTAATTGTCCTAATTTAAACTATGTAAAGATGCCAGAGAGAGTATTTAGTTTACAGGACAATATATTTGAAAATTCGAATAAGATAGTGTCACTAATAATGCCAGTACAGATAATACAGAATTGGAGTACAGAGGCTTTATATAGTATGGGAGGATTAAAGAACTTAATTTTCACATCAAACACAGCACCGTCAGCAGGAGTCCTAGACGAAGATATGTATATATTCAAGGGCTGTAATAAATTAGAGAGAGTAGTATTAAGTCCAACAGTACAGTTTAACAGAAGTTTACTGGATAATTCATATAAAGGCTTAGAGAAAGTAAATTTAAAGTTTACGACAACAGCGACATCAACAGCAACAACAGCAACAACAACTAATAATAATACTGCGACAACAAAGTAATTAAGAGATTAATATGTTATGTAATTAATTAAGTAATTAAGTAAGTAATTGAGTAAGTAAGTAAGTAAATTAAGGAGAAAGGAAAGGCTATACTATATTATGAGAAGAAAAAGTTTATTAGTGAATAGAATATCAGAAACAGGAACAGGCACAGAAACAAAAAAAACAACAACAGCAAAAAAAGTAACAGTAACTAAGAGAATAGTGATGTTAGCAACAGTAACAGCTATGTTAGGAGGAGTATTAGGTGTATGTACAGGGTGTGGAAAAGACAACAAAGAGGAGAAATCGTTTATAGATAGGATGTACACAGCAGACGAGTTATCTGGTACAGGTTCTAGTAAGAGTAATAATGATGATGCTAGTAATATCACAACAAAAGAAAGTGAAGATTACAAAACAATATCAAAAGCAATAACAGAAATGTATGATAACAATGGTTATGCGAAGGTATGGGTATCGAATGACAAGTCAGTCTTTATGCAAGTAAATAAAGATGGAGAGAGTTATATCTCAGACGGGAGAATAGGTTTAGGAAAAAGCCATAAGGTATTAAGTGTAAATACAGAGGATAACAAGGTATATGAAACAACAGACGGAACATACTTGAATGAATTAGAGTGTGCCTTGATATTAACAAGAGGAACAAATACAGATACAGATACAGATACAGATAAACAAGGAACAAGGACAATAGGGGCAAGTCTACAGAAAATAAGCGAAAACGATAGTGCTAGTGCTAGTGGTAGTGATAGTGATAGTGGTAGTGATAGTGATAATGGAAGTAAAACAGGAACAGGAACAGGAACAGATGTAGTAGGTAACAACACATATAAGATAAAGATAGAGGGAAAGGAAAGTTTATTAAGATTTTATAAGTTACTTTCCAAGAGTGACGAATACGCAAATATGGGATATGAGGTATTGTGTCAGGAGGTAAAAGACCCAGAGAGCGTTTATTTGGAGTATGATATAACACTAAGTGACAAGCAAGGATTATCAGCAATTTGTTTAGTAGGGGATAAAGACACAAAATATAATGTGTGGTTATTAGATGGATATATAAAGACAGATAATTGGAAGTTGCCAAGTAAAGTATATGGAGATTATTTAAAGACAGAGAAAGAGTTTAACGATGTAGTAGAGCAGATAACAAGTGAGCAAACAAGGAATTTACTGAAGTCGAACAATGATATTGAGGTATATAAGAATAGCCCAACTTATGGAGAATATATAAACGCAAGCAATAAGAATGAGATGTTAGCAAAAGCGATAGAAGAAATGGAAGCGAATGGATTAACAATTTCAAAGACAGAAGTAGAGTTAAAGCAGAGATTAAAGGACGGATACACAGACGAATTTGAAAGAGTACCCTTACTAAAGATGTTAGCGTACTATGTAGATAATGCAGATATACCGTTAGAGAGTGAAGAAACTACAGAGACAGAGAGAGAAAGAGAAAGAGAAAGAGAATAAGAAAGGAAAGAAGTTTGTGTTTAAAGTAATAGTGATATATATATAGGAGTAATGTTAGGAATTATAGCTATAGGAGTTTCTAGTATAGGTCATAAGCTGCGTGTAGGGTATATACTAAATTCGATGCAGAAAAATAACACCATTATATCGGTTACAACAGGCAAAAACAGTGGTTACTACGAGTTATATAACAATAATGGCGAAACAGTTGCAAGGACATTTAATGGAGATACCACAGAAATATATAAAGATGGCAAAGTATGGTCGTTTAAAGAACAAGAAGATGACGGTGAGGTTAAGATAAGTAGCGAGAATGGACTTACTACGCTTGCATTTTTGTATGATGTAGTGAAAGATGATGATACACAAGCAGATACGGAGTTGGACAAAGATAACGAATTGATATACACATTTGCTACACACAAATTACCAACGCAAAATAAGTTACTGTCCGAGTTTATTAAGGATAACATAAAAGGATTTACTGGGTTAAGGATTGAGTATAAGGAAAAACCAACACTACAAATTAATATAGAGATAGAGAGTGAGGGAAATAAGCGAACATCCTATTGTACATTTATAGGGTACCAAGTATTATACGCTTGGAGACTTGATAGGATGTGGAATGAGCAGTTAGAAAGTACAGATACGGAAAATCTACTTGCATTAAGGGCTAGAGAGTTAGCAAAGCTTCAGCAAAACATACAAAGTTATATGCAAGAAAATAATAAGAAAAAACTAAAAAATAGTCAAAATATAACTGGAGAGGAATATGCAAAGGCAACAGAGGAGAGAAAACAGGAGGATATAGATAAAGCACTCAACGAGGTAGTAAATGGTTTGAATGTACCGTTTATTGGAGATAGAGTATTACTCAAAAAAGAAGTAGATAGTTACTATCAGAAGAATGGAAATGTACCGAATTTAATGGAGGTAGTATATTATATCTGTTACACAAAGGGTTTATTTGCTCCATATGAATACGCACTTGCTAATAATGATGAATATATAATCCAATATCAGCATTGGCAATTATACGAATAGAAATAGAAATAGTAATAGCAATAAGAAGTATCAAAAAAATAAAACAAACCAAAGAGTGAAAATAAATATTAAAAAGTAAAGAAGTAAATATGTAGACAGGCAGATATGTAGGTAGTTCGTTAGGGTTGGTTATGCAGGTGGAGATGTATATAACCAATTAACCAGTAAAAAAACAATAAATATAAATAAAGGAAAGGATAGAAGGAAGTCAGATGAAAAGTAAGATAATTGTATACTTTGCAATACTAGGTTTATTTGTGATAAGTTATATGATGTGGCACAAGACAGAGAGTAAAGGTATAAGTGCAGAGATAAATATGTTAGAGGAACGAAACGCCTTACTGTCTGTAACAACAGGATTAAATAGTGGCTATTATGAATTATATAACAAAGATAAAGAAGCTATTGTAAGAACATTTGATGGCGATACAACAGCAATATATAAGCAAGGAAAGGCGTATATATTTAAGGACAACGGAACCAAAGAGAATGAGAAAGAGAATGAAGATGTAGGAGTAGGAGTATCAGTAACAATAGAAGATGGGTTACCTACACTAGAGTTATTAAAGAAGATAGTACGCACAGGAGAGGAAGAAAGACAACAGAATGAAAATGGAGAAAATCTGTACATTTATAAGGCAGAAGAAGTTCCAACACAAGATAAATTACTAAACGAGTTTATCCGAAATAATGTACAAGAGTGTACAGGAGTCCAAGTAGAGATAAATCTAAAGCCAGTATTACAAGGAAATATAAAGATACTGTCGAATAAAGGAAATGTGTTATATGCTACATTTTCAGGGTATCAGGAGTTAAATAATTGGAAGTTAGATACAGGTTGGAATACAGCAACATTAAAGGGTAAAGATAATAGTTACTTACAGAATTTAAGGAAAAAGGAATTAAGTAAGTTACAGAACAACATATTAGTTTATATGCAGACTTTAAATAAAAGTCATTTGAAAAACGGAGAAATAAGTGGAGAAGACTACATAAATGCAACAACAGAACAGAAGCAGAGATATGTAGACGATGTGTTGAGTGAGTTAGTGAAGGAATATAGTGTAGTATTTACAGGAGATAGGGTGTCAATGGTAAGACAGCTAGAAGAATACTATGAAGCAAACGGTACAGACTTGAACTTAGTAAGTACAGTACAGTATTTATGTTATACACAAGGTTTATTAGTACCATATGAATACACAAGTGATAGTGAAGAAGTGAAATTGGAAGTAACCACAGAGGCTAACGAAACAACCACAACAACAGAAACAACAACAGAAACAACAATAAAATAATAGGGACAAGCAAAGAAAACGCTATGGAATATAAAGAAGCTATAGAAATAACAGGGATAGATACTAATGGCAAGTCTATTGAAGAAATAAAGAGAGAATTAAGGCTGTTAGTATCTAAATACCACCCTGATAATAAATATGGTAATGAGAGCAAGTTTATATTGTATAATGAAGCAAAAGAAGTGATACTAACTACACTTCAAGAGAGTAAAGAAAAGGCAACTGTATTAGAGGAGCAGGAAAAAGCAGAAGAACCCAAAGTAAGTGAACAAAGAAATATAACAGGGACATATGACTTAGAAGATACAGAAAAAGCAATAAAGTCAACAGCAACAAAGATATATATTAAGATACCGATAGAGTATGGGCTATTTTACAAAGAACAGCAGGTAGTTTATATAGAGTTTATCAGAAATAAACGAGACTACCAAGCAGATATAAAGATACCAAGAAAGCAGAGTATTTTTTTGAAGAAGATAAGGATAGGCGAAAAAGAAATAGCTGTCACTAATTTGAACAACAAAGGAGCAGAAGAAGTTACCCGTTTATCAGCTATAGAGCTTAATAAGTACATAAAATTAAACTTATCCATACAATTAATCTCCGGATAATGCTAGGGACATACAAAATATATAAGTGTATAGAAAATGTAGGTATGTACACTAATAGTATCTGAAATATCTAAATAAAAAGTATAAACAGATGAAATTTTACAGAGTGAGTTTATATGTCAAATTTCTATACACGAAATATGATTTTGAATAAAGAAACAGCCCGATACAATATCTAAAATAAGATATAAGGGAATAAAAGTAAGTAAAAAATAAAAAATAAAATAAAGTAAATGAATAGAAATTTGACTAATAACAGCAGAAAAAAGTAGAGAAAAAATAAGACAACTGTAAAGTGAGTTTTCAAAAGAAGCAGTAAAAATCTGTACAAGCAAGATAAAATAAAAAGTTACTTAACTTAACTTAACTTAACTTAAAGGATGGTGGAAGAAGAAAGTATGAGGTTAAAAGAATTAAGGGATATATTTAATTCCATAGATGAAGATAGAGCAGGAGGAAAGGTATATGCAAAGAAGTGGTTGTCTGTAAAAGGGTTACAGGAGGAAACCCTAGAATTTTTTAGGGATTTAAAGAACTTTTTATACACAAGTACATATTTGCAGGACGAGAGCAAGATATACTTGCAGAATGAAGTTAGTTATGGAGATGTAGCTAAGATTGTAGGAGGGAAAAACTCTTGTGTAACAGCAAAGATAACAAGAGATGCGAAGAAATTAAATAGTTTGTTTGGCGAAAACTTTGTATTGAGACTAATAGATTATAAGGACAATCCAAAGTATTATATAGAGACTTTAAGACAGCTAGAGAATAGAAATTCTGTATCAGCAAGGTTTAAGAGTAACAGCTTGCTAAGTTTATCCAAGTATAACGCAAGGAAGCAACCAGTAACAAAGAAAGACTTGCAAGTAGCATTAGGGTTATTAAGGACTTATCGTAAAGAAAATGTAAAGACAGCAAATGCAACAATAAACCCAGATGCAGTAGAGTATATCTTATACTTGTTAGATGGTTTAAGATTAACAGAGGACGAGCTAAGATTAAGAGATACAATAATTAAGATGTTGGAAATTTAATTGAATAAATAAATACTTAAATTAATTAGGGAACTAAACAAGTAAATAAATAGATAGATAAATAAATAATATACTAACTGACGGAGGTAAGAATCAATGGTAGATTTATTAAAGAAAAAAGATTGGGATTGGAAAGTGATGGTATTTCAAGTGGGAGGAATACTTAAACTTAAACCAAATGAGAAGGTAAGGATAGACTTACAAGAAACAAAGTTAGTAGAAGCAATACAGGATAAATACTTTAGGGAGCTGTTACAAAATCCAAGTGTTTACTGGTCAGCGAAAGGGAGCAATGCAGAGAGTAGAGAAGTAGTAGAAGCAGTCTTATCAATGTATTCATTAGATAGTGCATTAGAGAGATTTCAGTTTAATAGTTTAATTGTAGAAGAACTAATTAGACAGACAGAACAGTATATGCAGGATATAGACACGAAAGAAATAGAGAGATATACCAATGAATATATGCAGGTTGTAGGAACAGAGTGTATCGTGGACATTCGATGGAGAAAAGGAAATAATTATGAATTTAAGGGTTTATCAGGAATAAGATACCAAACATCATTAAGTTTAATATCAGCAATGAGTGGAATATTAGAGAAGCATCCAGAAGTAAAGAAGATTTTATTTAGACTAAATTGCAAGAAGAAGTATGATATAGATAAATATGCAAAGAACGCCTTAAAGGATTATATGTTAAAGTGTAAGGAGAGTGGTATAGAGTTTGTATTAGATACAAGTGAATGTGGAGAAGAAATAAAGGAGGAGTTTGTAGATTTACAGAACTATGCAAAGGAATATAGTGCAGAGGAAAGAGTAAAGTATTTTGATGGGTTAGAAGTAGGTACAGTATGTTTATTAGGAAAGTATGTAAGTACCAAAACAGATAAAGATGCACTCGGAAGATATGGTAACGGGAAGTGTGCTAGTATAAGAGTTGCGATTGTCAAGAAGAACACAGAGGAAACAATAGAGTTTACAACATTAAATGGAAAGGTATTTGGTGCAGAGTTATCTTATACAGATACAACACCGACAACAGAGATAAAAACATATAAAGAAGTTGCAAATAAGAAGTCTGAAATAGGTGTAGAGAATGTATTTACAGGCTCAAAATATGTATTAGGTAGATTTAGAGATGATAAAGAAGCCGAATTTGTTGAGATGGAGTTAGAAGGTAAGAAAGTAAAGATGCCACAGGGATTTAAGGTATTATTAGAATTAAAGAAACACGAAGATGAATTAAAAGCAAAGGGTATAGAGTTTAATGGTAAATTACTTTATGAAGAAGTAAATGAAGTTTTATCAAGAATGTAATGTAGAGTACTATCAAAAGGGCATTAAGGCAACAAAGACAACAAACAATTAAAAAAACAAACAATAAAACAAAACGACAAACTAGCAAAAAAAGAAAAGAAAATAAAAGAAAAGAATAGAATAGAATAGAAAGAAGAATATAAAATAAGATGAATATGACAACAGAAAAAGCGATAGAGAGATTAAAGTCTTCGACAGGTATAGAATATAGTGATGAACAGTTAGCAATATTAAAAGCTAGAGGTGGTATGAGGGTGTTAGCTAGTGCAGGAAGTGGAAAGACAACTGTACTAACACACCTAGTTGCAAAAAGAATACTCACAGGTGAAATAGACCCAGATACTACGATGTGTACTACATTTAGTAAAGAGGGTGCAGGAGAAATGCAACAAAGATTGATAGAACTGTTGCAGTTAGTAGGTGTCTATACACAGGTAGAATGTAGGACAATGCACTCAACTTACTATCAATTAATCAAAAAATTAGGTAGTAAGAGAGAACAAGAGTTTGATATATGTAGTAATTTAAACAGAACAAAGTTTATTAGAAATGCTATAAAGATAAACAACTTAGAATTAACAGATGAAGATATATTAGGAGTAGATAGTTTATTATCGTATCGAATTAATAATTTATTGAGTTATGAAGCACTAGCGAATAGTCCAGCGTATAAGATACCTTTAACCGTAGAAGAATTAAGGGCAGTAGCAGAGGAATATTCGAAGTTAAAGCGAGAAGCTCATATGTTGGACTTTGACGATATACAGTTGTTAGTTTATGTGCATTTAGTAAAGAATAGAGATAGTAAGTGGATAGAATACTGTCGCACAAAGTGGAAGTACATATATGTAGATGAGTTTCAGGATGTAAGTAAATTGCAGTATGCTATATTAGAAGCCTTATGTTCAGATGTATCTAATTTGGTAGTCATAGGAGACGATGACCAGAGTATATATGAGTGGAGAGGTGCAAATCCAAGGCTCATATTAGAGATATGTGGCACAGCAGGAATACCAAGCTATAATCTAAGTGTAAATTATAGATGTAAAAATAAAATAGTAGATATGGCTGCAAGAGGAATACAGAATAATGCTGTAAGAGCAAGTAAGACACTAACTGCAAATCAAGAGGGTGGAGAAGTTAAGTTAAGTTTATGTGATACTAATAATTTATTTGAGGTATCTTATAAAGGGTTAGAATACATAAAAGGTTTGTTAAAAGAAGGAAAAGCAACACCTGATGATATAGCAATATTGTCAAGAAATAATGCACACTTACATATTTTAAATGCAATGTTGACAAGGGAAGGAATACCAACAGTATCTAGGTTGGATATAAAGTTGTCCCAATCTCAGCTAATGAGGGATATACAAGGTGTAATGGATATGGTAGAGCCAATGTACAATACAGATATAGTTACGCAGGTATTATGGAAAGTAGTAGAGTATTTGGGAGTAAGAGGAGCTAAGCTAGTAGCAAAAGTAATGACAGTATTGTGTACAGACTTAGCAACAGCCTTAGATTTTTGTTGCAATCCAGCTTCTGTAACAATAGGGAGTGCTGTTTTAAGAAACCAGTTAGAGAAAAATATAGAGGGACAATTTAGACGAGACACATTAATCTCAATGTCAGAGTTGTCTAATTTAATTAAGTCAAAAGAAGAAAAAAAGGGAGCAGAAGAAGAAAAAGCAGTAGCACTATTAGGAATGTACAGTAGAGGTACAATGTTTATGTACACAGGAGCAGATAAGCAAAGAGTAATTACAAGTTTGATTAAGTTTATTTGTTGGTTATTAAAGGAAGACGGATATAGTGCCACAAACGCTTTATTACAGAATATCTTCAAAACCGATGAGGGAACAAAGGGTGTTACATTAAGTACAGTACATAGTGCTAAGGGTAAGGAATGGAAGTATGTAATTATATTTGCTGATGATAATGTGTCATTCCCGAATTTAGGGGCTATGCAAGGAATATTACAAAGTCCGAATGTGTCCCAAAGTGATATAAGAGAAGTTTATAGGCAGTTAGATGAGGAAAGAAGATTACATTATGTAGCGATGACAAGAGCAAAAGAAGAATTATATATCTTAACATCCAAAACAACACCATCTATCTTGTTACTAGAATCTTTAGGTAAACTTAGTTTAGGAAATGTAAAGATAGTTGGTTTATTAAAGCAAGATTTATTAGAGAAAGAGATATTTAGAGAAGCACAGAATATGGTTGAAGGCTTGAGAGAGTAGATTTGTTTTTACAACCGTTAAAGGAACATAGAGATGCGTATGACCACATTGTTAGGGTGTATGCAACTCAAAAAGGAATATATAAAACAGAGAATACTGCGACTTATATGCAAAAGAATATGTCAAAAGCATTAGGACACGAATATAGAGCCTTTTTTGATACAGCAGATTGGTTGACATTGGTTTACAGAGAAAGAATCAATAGTATTTTAAAGGGAAAAAATAGAGATGAGATAGAACAAAAGTATGTAAAGTATAGTGAATTAAAGAGAATGTTATTGAGTTTGCCTGTAGATATAGCTAAGTTGCGTGAAAGTAAGGATGTTGGGAGTGAAGTATCGTCACTTTTATCTGAAGTTGAACAGTATATGGGTTTATTAGGCAGCTTGTTGACTTGTTATAATGACTTGGTAATTGCATTAGAAGTTGATTAAAGTAATTTTATTATATATTTCTATATTGGATGTGAAGCACATTGGGTATTAAGTTATCTGATGTGCTTTTTTGTATGCTTTTAAAAGCATTAGCTTAGGGTTGGTTAAGAAAATACAAGTAAAATTAAATAAAATAAAGAATTTCCATTTAGTATGAGAGACATATATCGGATATATAAGGTAGGTATATAAAAATGAACCAGATGAAAAAAATAATAAGAAAAAAAGAAAGAAAACAAAACAAAAAAAGAAAGGAGTTTAGATTTAAGAGTGTTTAAAAAGGCTATGACGGTGCTACTGTTTATAGGGATATTAAGCAACCCAATTTCCACAGTAATATATGGTGCGACAAGCTCAGAACTAGATTTAGAGAGTGAAGAAAAAGGACAATACAGCTTTAATGTGGACAATAGCACTAACACTAACAACAACAACAACGATAAAGGTAAGGTTTATTATGTTTCAGGAGAGGGAGAAAGACTAATTTATACAACAGGATTAGAAAGTTTAATATCTGAAATTAGTAAGAACTTAGGGCTAAGTGAAGATTATATAAGAGCAATAGCAATAAGGCTTAATGCAAGTTACTTATACAGAGATGCAGATATATATACTGAAAAGACTGAGAATAAGTTACTTAACACAACAAAAGTTGAAATATGCCCATTTGTGACAAATGTAAATGCACAGTTAAGGGGTTCAGAATACTATTTACCTGATTGTTTATGGACATTAAGTAAGCATTTAAAAGAAACAATAGAAAAAAGGTCAAAAAACAGAAAAGATTTAGAATTAATATATACAGCAGATAGAGAAAGGATAATCTTTTATGAAGCATACGAAAGTTTATATGACTACGATGTAGATATAACAAAGATAGCACAGTTATATACAGATTTATTGAATACAAAAAAGAAAGACGAGTGTGTAGTAGATATATCGGAGGAAGGAAACTATACAATAAATGAGAAGTTTATACCGATATTTAAGAAGTACGGAATAGAAAATACAGAAGTACTAGCACAGGCATTAAGTTTAGATGAGAAGTTATTGCAGTCAGCTAGTGAGTATGCAATAAAAGATGCACCACTAAAAAAGACGACATATGTATATGGAGAAACCAGTAGATACAATATGATGAAAGCAGGAATAGGTTTAGTGGGTAAAGTAAGGTATGTATGGGGTGGAGGACACGGAATACATTCTATCCACGGATATAGTCCTATATGGTTTGTATTTAACGAGCAATATAAAGACAATGAAGCCAGTAATATAAGTCCAAGTGGAAATACTTGGTGTCCTATACACGGAAGTACAGGAAATTGTGCGTATAGAGGCGAGGTTGTAAGAACAGCGACAGATTATAGAAAAGCGAGAAAAGATATATTTGGAAACTCAGTTTATTGGAAGGGTGTTATGAATATGTCAGATGTATGTGACAATGAGGTATTAGTAAAGAATGGAATATCAATACACCAGTTAGAAGGTTTAGATTGTAGTGGTTTCTGTAGTTGGTTATACAATCAAATAGATACCTCAAGAATATACGACAGTTCAGCAAGTGGGTTTGTAAGTAATGGAGGGTTAGAACCAGTCAGTTTAACAGATTTACAAACAGGAGACATAGCAAATTGGAGTAGTCATGTTATCTGTATAGTAGGAAAGTATGCACCTAATGTTTATATAGCCGTAGAAAGTACATCATATACAGTAAAACTAGGTGTGTATTATATTACAGGAGCGAATACCAAAGATATACAAAATGCAAAGGCATTAGCAAAAAAGTACAATAAATTAATTGGAAACATAGATGAAAGTATATGTGTAAACACATTAAATTTAGATAGTTTAGGAGCAGGTGGTGGTAGGTTAGCAAAACCATATAAGGACAATGACACAAAAGTCAAAGATAATAAAACCATTACAGAGTTAAATGCCGAAGAAATATTAGAGTTAGTTACAGAGAGTTTACCAGATGAATATATATGGGGAAAATCAAAGAACTGATACAATAACAAAAATAACAAGAATAAGGACAACCTAATAAGTAGGTAGAAAGGACAGAGGTGCAGAAAAAATTGAAATTACATAAAGGAATAAGAGCCAATAAGATAAAGTTTGGAATTAGTATGCTGACATTGTTGTTTATTAGTATATGTGGAGTATCGTATGTTATCAATGCAAAACCAGTAGTAAATGCAGTAGAAGAAGAAGATGTAAAAACAACAAAAGAAGAAGAAGAAGAAGCAACAACAGAAAGAGAAGTAGTAAAAGAAAAAGAACAAGGAAATATACAAGGGAAAGAAAAAAATATTATGGCTGATAGGAGATATAGTTTAGCAGCCTTACCTGTATATGCTGAGAAATATGCAGAAAAACAAGGACAAGTGTATGCTTTAAGAGGAAAGAATAATAGAGATACTACAGTTAATAGTAAGAGTACAGGAAAAGTAATTTTAGATGAAAAGCCAGTATTGATAAATGCTTACTATATGGATAACGGATATTTAGGACAGTACAAAACAAGTAAAGGTATTATAAATGTATTGTGTATTATAGATACAAAGACAAATGAGATATATGTAAATGACCTATATACATATCGAGGAAACAAAGATAGATATACAGGTAAGTTACCTCAACAACAGCAACAACAACAGCAACAGCAACAACCACAAGAAGAAAATAATAATAATGATGATGATGATATAGAGAAGATAGTAATTAATAAGTATAAGAGTTTACTAAATGAAGATTTGTACATAACAGATTATAAAGAGTGCCGAACAACTTTAGATGGAGAAGAAAATACCTATGGTTTATTAGAATTAAAAGGTGTAGAGGACAAAAGTAATAATTATGTAGTATTTAACCTCGATAATTTAAGTGAAAGTCATTTGCTGTAGGGGGCATATAAAGTATTAGATATATAAAGCATAACTAATATAATTGTTATTAGACTAAAGAATAAAACAAAAGAAGAAAAAAAGAAAGAGAGTGTGTGAAAAGGTAAGTTATGGAAAAAGAATTTGAAAAGTTTTTAAGGGGAATATACAAAGAATACGATTGCCTTGTAGGAATGACACAAGAAAGACCTTGCATATGTAATTTTAGGTATGAAGATAAAGCATTTGATTTATTAGATATGGTTCTTAGAAAAGGTAGGTTAAGTCAAGTAGCAATACATATTGATGTAGATGTAGATGGTATAGGTAGTGGCTACATAATGAATAAGTTTTTAAAGCATTATGGAATAAAGCCTAAATTAATGATTAATAAGGACAAGAAGCACGGAATTACAGAAAAATATGTAGAGACTGTAAATGGAATGAAACTAGATTTGTTAATTGTCTTAGATAGTAGTTCAGGAAAGCAAGATATATTAAGTAAATTTAATTGTCCTGTATTAGTAATAGACCATCATAACCCAACAGGAGAACTTAGAAAAGAAAACTTTACAATAATAAATAGCGTAGAAAATTACAAAGAGACAATGAGTTGTGGGTTGGTAGTTTATGAGTTTTTGAGGGCGTATCTAGCATATAGAGGAGAAGCAGAGTGGATATATGAAGATAAACTGTATCAATGGGCTGTGGTTACATTATTTACAGATGTAATTACATTAGATACAAAGAGAAATCAGTTTTACTTGGATAGGTCAATATGTGCAATAGATTTAGAAAAGAATTTAAAGGCTATATTAGAAACTATACACGCTTATGGAGAAACATTAAGTAAGTCTAATGTAAATTATTCGTTTGCTCCTTTAATAAACAGAGCAATAAGGGCTGGGGATAGTGCAATAGCATTAAACTTGACAGTTAATGAACCCGAAAATATAAATAAACTAATGCAAGAGAAGTATAAAAAGTTACAAGAAGAAGCAGTATTAAAGGCTGAAAAGACTAATGAATACAAAACTTCTACATTTATAGATATGACAGGCAAAGGTGTGTCTGGGGCATATAACGGAATAATAGCGAGTAAGGTAAAGGATAAATATGATAAGAGTGCATTTGTTTATTCTGTAGTCGATGGTTGTGCTTTAGGTAGTTTTAGAGGGAGATACCCTGTAAATTACTATGATGCGATAAATAAATACATAGAGGAAAAGTACCCAACACAAGGCTATTATGTAGGTGGACATCAAGGTGCATTTGGTTATAAATTACCAGCAAATAAGTTAGAAGAAATAGCTGAAGTAGTTTATGAAGAAGAACAGAATATATCAACAAAATGGCTTGTTACACTAGGAGATGGTATAGAAAAGGGACAATTTCATATAAATGTGGAGGACTTAGATGTGTTTATTAGAACACATAGTATATATGAGCTTGCATTAATGAACGCTAAATTATGCTCAGCTGAACAAGTACAGATAGTGCTTAAAAACAAACAATTTCCATTTAAGGAAGAAAAGACAATTACAAATAAGACAATATATAGATATGATATATATGGAATAGGCTGTTTGGGTTTCATAGAATTAAAGAGTGAATATATATTGCTATATCCAGAGTGGAGTATCTCAGGTTTAGTAGTGTATGCAAAGGAATTGTACTAACAGATGGATAGGAACAGAGAAAAAGAAAGAAGATTAAGTAAGTAAGTAAGTCAATATTAGCAATAAAGATATTGATAAATACATAAAAGAACAAAAGGAAATAAATGACAAAATAAATCAGTTTAGCTAGCTAGTTTGTTAGTTATAGCCAATATTAATTTATTGAAGGGGGAATAAAAAGTTGAAGATAAAGAGAGAACGAAATAGGCTTGCAGGTATAACAAGTCCAGGTGCGAATACAATGCGAAAAAATATGACAATAGCAGGTTTAATTGTCGTAACAGGAGCTTTAATTATATGGGTGTCTTGGATGGCATTTTTAACACAGCAAAAGGTTACAGTAGCTGTACTCAATAGAAATGTATATAAAAACCAAGCAATAACAGAGGATATGTTCGTTAGATACGATATGCTAAAGACAGAATATGAGAACTTAGCAGTTGTAGACCAGAAAGACGGAACAACAAAGAAAAGAATAATGTTATATTCAGAAGTGCCAGATGTAGTAGGTAAGTTTGCAGCATATCCGTTAATGCAAGGCGATTACGCACAGTATAGAGAGTTTATTAGTGCAAAGAGTAGTAATAAAAATACAGTTTTATATGCTTACCCAGGGAAAGAAGTAGTAAGTTTCGATATTGCAAACGATATATTAAGTACATACAAGAGTTATCTATCTCCTGGGGACACAGTAAATATTTATGCAACATATAGTATTCAGTCTAGCAGTAGTGTAGATGATGGGTATGGTAACAAAGTATCTACAGATAAAAGTTTACAGACAGTTAAGTCAGAATTAGCTTTCAATGACATTATGATAGCTGATATGTTAAATGGTTCAGGAGACTCTGTGTTGGATTTATATACATATTATAATAGTTTACCAGCAGCACAACAATCAGCTTTAGATAATGATACTGCGTGGAAGACACAGACAACACCATCTACATTGTTAGTAGCTTTATCACCAGAGGAACTCGAAAGGTATTATTACTATAAGAATAAACAAGCTACATTTGAATGTGCATTACCACAGCGTTCAGCCGAATAAAACAAAACAAAATAAAATAAACGGTAAACAAATACCAAAACAATACCAGTAGTAGTAGTAGTATTGGCAGTAAATAACAGAAAGAAAGAGAGAAGGAGGAAAAAAGAAATGAGTTTATTTAGTGGTAATAATAACAATAACAACAATAAAGATAGCGAAAATAGTAATAAGACATTTAGCCAAAGAGCCGATGATTTATTAAAAACTTCTTTGGAAGTGTTATCAGGAAAAGGCACAGATACAAAGTTAAAGTTAGTAGATAACATCTTAGGTTTTATAGGAAGTGCTGGAGGAGTAGGGACAAGTACAGTAGTCTCTAATCTAGCTTATTTAGCATCTAAGCAAGGTTTAACGGTACTACTCATAGACTTAAATATTATGTTTCCGACAATACCTTATTTGTTTGATATTAGATATACAGAAAACCAACCAGACTTAGTTTCGTTTTTACAAGGAAAGAATGAAATAGGTGAAAGTATTGTGAATAAAGGAAATCTGTCTATACTAGCCTCACACGATAGAGTGTTATATAACTATTTGGACTTAGACTCTAAAAATGCGTCTGAGAATTTAGAGAGAGCATTTCGAAAGATAAAATATCAATTTGATGTTATTATGCTAGACTGTCCTTTGGATTTATCCTTTGATATTGTAGGTACAGCACTATATCACTCAGATGCTTATTATACAGTTTGGGACGAAGGGATTAACTGTGTGGCTAACTTTGATACATTAAGTAGAAGTTTAGCAGCCCAAGGCGTAACGCCAAAGAGATTTAAAGTTATATTAAATAAAAAAACAGATGTATTTTATCCGAAAAGGATATTTAACACACTAGAATTACCTTTATTAGGTGTATTGCCTTTTGATACGAAAATAATCGAAAGTGGTTTAAATAGTGAGATTTACTTAGAGAAAGGTACAAATTTCACACCTCAGTCTAAAACTTATTGTACTAATTTAGGTAACATTTTAGATGAAATATTGAGATTAGGTGGATATGAAAGAATTGTTAAAGATTTAGGTAAGGAAAAATCCGTTAAAAAGGAAAAGAAGAAAAAGGTTGATGTAGATAAATTGGAAGAATTAGAAACTAAAGATAAATAGATAAAGTAATTAGAATATTAATTAAAAGCGAAAAGAGAGGAGGAAATGAAGATAAATGAACCAAGAAAGGTTGATAGGACTACAGGTAGCTAGAGGTGCAGATTCTAAGTCAATGCAAGAAGCAACACAGAGTATGACAATGGAAGCTTACACTACTAGATGTAGAGAGTTTATAAAGAATAATAGTAATGATTATCGTTATTTAGAAGTAGAAGCCAAAAAAGATGCTATTAAAAAGCTAATTACAGATTATGTAAATCAAAATCAAAGCGTAAGCATAGAAAATTATACTTCTGGGAATAGAATGGAAGTAGGTAAAGTAATAGATAAATTAGTAGAGGATATTACAGACTATGGTATTCTTTCAAAAGCTATGGAAAATCCTGATGTGTATGAAATCCGAGCAAATGGTAAAGAGATAAAAGTTGAAATAAAAGGTAGGGTTAAAGATTTAACTGACACAGAGGGGAACATTGTTTCTTTTGACTCTCCTGAACAGCAAGAAATCATAATGCGTAAGCTGTTGGGTGATGTAAAATTAACACCGAAAGACGCTTTGGTTAATGCACGAACTGTAGAGGGTTATAGAATTGCAGCCGTACATTTTACAGCTATGTCACCAGACCCGCAAGAACCTAATGCACCTAGATATAATTCCTTTGTGCTTAGAAAGTTTAAAAAGGATAAGATGGGTTTAGGTGATATTGTTAAGTTTGGTACATTAAGTGATAATATGGCACGATTATTAGCCTTATGCCCAAGAGGTGGATTAACTTGGATGACAGTTGGACCTACATCATCTGGTAAGACAACAATGAATAATGCAATATTACAGGAAATGCCAGCAGATACAAGAACTGTATTAGCCCAGAATCCATCTGAAATCGACCTTAGATTTAAGACAGCTACAGGTCGTGTGTATAACGATGTACTTCATTTGGAGGCGAAGGAAGTAGAAAACCCAACACCTAAAGACCCAACAATGCAGAACATTATGACACATATTTTAAGATTATCTCCAACATTTGTATGTTTTGGTGAACTGCGTACTAATATGGAATTTAAGTTAGGGATGCAGATAATGCAGGCAGGACACCCTATTAATTGTACATTCCACGCAGGAAGTAGTGAAGGTGCAATAAAACGATTTTTGACAGCTTATTTAGCAGAAAGTGGGAATGAACCATCGGACTTAGCTTTATATAATATAACAAGTCTGTGTAACTTAGTAATTGTACAGAAGATATTAAGAGATGGTACAAGAAAGATTATACAGATAAGTGAAGTTGTGGGTGTAAAGGATGATAACCCAAATGCAGCAAATATAAATGATTTATACAAGTTTATTGTAACTGGAACAGAGTATGACGATAATGGTTTTGTAAAGGATATAAAAGGCTACCACAAGAGAGTAGGTTGCTTAACACAAGAATTGCAAGAAAGAATGGCATTAGAAGGTGTTACAAAGTCACAATTTGATTTTATAGCTGAACCACCTACCAAAGACGAACCTCCTGAAACATATACAGGAGAAAATATACGAGGATATGGTATAAATTATGGTAAGTAAAGTGAGAAACTAGGGGTAGGTGAATGAATAATGTTACAGAATGGTTTGTTTGCACTATTAGCTAAAGGAATTAGTTTTAGTGGTTTAACAGTAATTATATCAATAATGTTTGCTTTTATATGCTTAATTGCAATAGTTAAGGTATTAGATGTAAACTTAGGAAAGATAACTGTAGCACTTAGTTTAGGTGGGTTTAAATATTTAGGGGTATTAATTAATCGACAAGAAACTAGGTTACAGAGAGATATACTAATAGGAAGAATAAATGAAAAAGAAAAAAAGGTAAAGCTGTATAGGTTTCTAAATGATATGATAATTGATTTAGGTTTAAAAGCAAAAGGTTGCACACCCTATGAGTTTATGTGGATATTGTTGTTTAGTGCTTTAGCTGTATCATATGCAGTTTCAACTTTAGTATTTAATGCAGTTTATTTGACTATTTTTGTGTTTCCTATTGCATTAATAGGAATAGGCTGTGGTTTATATACAAAGGCTAATGTATCACACGATATTAGAATAGAAGCGATAATAGAAAGCGAAAATATAATCTGTAATAATATTAAGGACGGTACATTGGTAGCAGTAAAAAACTCTATAGACCTTATGCCTTTGGAAGTAAGAGCTGAATTTAGAGATTTTATTGACAATGTAGAGTATAAAAACTATCACATTAAGACAGCTTTACAAGAATTAAATACAGTATTAGGTTCAGTTGCAGATGAGTTTATTAAGAAATGTATTGTATTTGAAACAGAAGAAGTAAAAGGGTTATTGGGGACATTTCAAGATATAGTAGAGATTAATACTATAAAAACAGGTATCAGAAATACAATGAAAAGAAAATTTGAAAAAGCAATGCAGGAATTTGCTTTAGCTGCTGGTGGTATTGGGATATTCTTGTTAGCAGGTTTAATTATTTTTCCTTTTATAAGAGAATTTTATCTACATAATCCAGCAGGACAAGTTATCTTGTTAATAGATGCTTTATTAATTATATTCCAGTTCGTAAATGTAACTAGGGCAAGGGCTATAGCTTTGTAAAGAAAGAATGAATATAAATAAATAAAAACATAAAATAGGACGGTGAGGAAACAAGAGATGATTAATTTATTAGCTAAAACAGTAGCTAGAGAGCGAGCAGGAGGAGAAATTTTACATCAAAGTGTCGAGGTAAGTCAGAGAACAAATGCTGTGAATTGGCGTATGGTGGATATGAGTAATGCTATTCCGTTTATTGTGCTTGGTATAGCCGTTCTTTTAATAGCAATTCTAGTTATAATGATAGCAAAGCAATATAACATAACAACACTAAGCAGAAATGGTGTTAAGTATGCTATGTCAATTAGGGCTAGAATAAGAAGAAAAGATGAAATGGTAATGCGAAGTATGTCTTTTATAAACAGTATTACAGAGTGGACTGAAAAGTCAATCTTTAGAAGTAATAAACAGTTAAAAGACTATATGGACTATAACTTAAAAAGAACAGGGTTTAAATTGCCAAACGGAAATTCGTTACACTTAGAGGAATATAATGCTTTAAAGGTATTTACTTTGGGTGTTTTGTTAGCAATATCAATATTTATCGCAGTTTTTGCATCTGCATCAGTAGGAATAATAATGGCAGTAGTGTCAATTTGGTTGATACTAACAATGCCAATGATAATTATAAGAGGAATAGTGACCTCTAAGGATGCAGAAATTAGAGCTAATTTTATGGATGTTTATTTGGTATTGCACTATTCTTTATATATGGGAGGAGAAACTCCTATACCAACACTTCTAGCTTCTTATAGGAAGACAACAGATTCACCAGAAATGCACGAAATGGTTGAAATATGGACAAACCATATAGACACATTAGGCGAATATAATGCAACAGAACCTATAGCTAGAGACTACCGAGAAATAGCAGAAGTAGGCACACTAATGAGATTAATAAAACAGATATATGACGGTGCTAATGTAAAGCAAGAGTTAATAGGTTTTAGAAAAGAATTGGTTGCAGCAAGGAAGGCAGAGTTAGAGGATAGAGGAGATAAAATCATAGAAAAAGTAAATATGGTACTAAGAGCAATAATTATGGTTTTACTTTTTCAAGCAGTAGTTTCTTCTATGGCTATATATATTCCAGATTTAGTAGGTGGTATGAGTGGAATTATGTAGTTAAAATACATAAAAAGTAAATAAAATAAAAATACTAAATATAAATCTATCCCTTGACAAATAAAGAGGGGTAGATTTTTTTATTGTACAATATATCGTACAACTGAATATTGAGTTTCGCACTTCCTTTGTTAGGGGGCATTAGGTTTCATTATAGTGAAATAAAAATTCAAAGGAGGTGAAAACCCAAATGGTAAAGAATATTTTTAAGATTCTTGGTACAGCAATTATCTGTATCCTCTTAGTAGCTTTCGGTGTTAATGTTTTATTCCCTAACTTTATCGGTCAGATTGTAGGTAAAGTTGAAGCTGGTATTAAGGCAGGTACAGGTACATCTATTGACCTTAATGGTGATGGTGCAGCAGGTGGTACATCTGCAGCTAAGTCTACAGCAGCCGATGATACACTCTCAGTAGGTGGTGCTAGTGAATGGAATAGCTAATTAAATCTATTACATAGATAGTCAATCAACATTTAAGCAGGTGGTTTTCCACCTGCTTTTTTATTTTGCAATAATTAATAATTGAGGGGAATTAAGTAGAGGGCATATGTTACATATACTATGTAGCTAATACTATAGTGGAATGATTAGTAGTAACAGCAATGTTAAATTTATTAAGTAAGGAGGTTAAGGTATAAGTGAGCAACTTTATATATGTAGTATTTAAGACCTTGTGGCGAATACCTGTTGTAATAGCTTTGGTTTATTTGTTTTTAAATGTAGTTGCTTTTGTAAATAATTCAATTAAGTTAAGTGATTATGCGTATCAAGTACAAAGGATAGTTGCAGAGAACAATACAATAAAGAAAGAATATGTTCCAGCCTTAGCGACAATGCAGTTAAAGTGTTTAAATGCGAATGTGTCTGAAATTAAGTTAATAGGTGGGAGTGACTACAACCAGAATACAACTACTATTACAAAAGACGGGTACTGTAACATTATGACAACAAGATATAGGAATTATACAACAGAAGATGCTACAGACTTAGAGTATAATGTGAAAGTCAATGTATATTCAGATGAGAACCAAATAGATTACCAATTTGGGGATGTATACCCAGTATATATTACTTGGAAGTTTGTGCCTTACATACCATATGCAACAGTAAATACGGTGTATGGAGAAAATGGAAGTGGTTCAACTGATATGCAAGAAGTAGGTGGTGTAAGTGAATGGAAAGGAATAGATACACCAATCACAAAATACACAGGTTTATTCAGTACATATGGAACAAATAGACTACAAGGTGGATTTAATGGAAAGGATATAGGTTATCGTAATTCTAAGTTTGAAATAGTGAGTAAATATGCTTTTCCTTGTTTAAGATATTATCCAGATAGACAAGTAGATAGATAAATTAAATAAAGAAAGAAATAATGGAAAATAAGACAAAGACAATTAGTTAAATAAATATAAAAAGGGAGGAGGTAAAAGTTGACAGATTTAGTTACAGGTACATTTAAAGTGTTATTTAAGACCTTTGCATACACATTTATCATAATGTTTATCTCGTATGGAATAATGACAGCTTATATGTTACATATAATACACACATATCATAGACAGTTGATAGATGTAGCCACAGAGTATAATTATTTACCGAGGGAAGAAATTGTCAGTATATTTAATGGTTTAGCAGAGGATTTACCTAGTGAAGGTAGTATGATGTCTAACTTAAGTGTCGATGTATGGGCTAATACATCAGGAGCGACAATGACAACAGATACTTTAGTGCCATCGACAGAAACGACTGGAGGAGGAGGAAGTACATTTACAACAGCAAGATACACAGACAGTCAAGTTAAGAATTTAGTATCAGAAACAGATTTAAAACATATAGGTTCAGTAGTTTCAACAGAGGGTATTGAAATACCGTTTATGGGGGTAATACAAGGTGATGATAGAGTAATCTTGTTAGACGAAGATACAGGTACACTAAGGAGACAATGTGGAAGTCCCGTAGTTATAGAAACCGATGTAACATTGACATTAGGGAAGACTTTTGGTAGATTAAAAAGTTTTCTACATATGTGGGGAGATGGAAATGTAGACAGGGATTATTATAAGGTAGGTTTAGATGAATTAACTTTAATAAAGTTACAAGATGTAACTGTAGGAACAAAGTATTATCCAGACTTACAGTAAATATAACAATAAAAAAATAGGAGAAGGAAATTAACTGAAAAGATAAAGTGAAATGAAGTGAAGTGAAGTGAGGTGACAAAGAGGAAATGTCGAGTAAGGTAGTACGAGATGTATTCAGGATATTTTTCATAATGTTTCTTGTAATGACTTTATGTACGGTGGTGTTGGAATACTTAAATGTACAGACAAATGCACATAGAATTAAGGGATATATGAAAACAGGGATTTACCAATCTTGTTTACTTTTTTCTGATGAGAGCTTTGCAAGGTGTGGAAACCCACAAACCTATTTTCCAATACTATATGGTACAAAGGAAGGTAGTGATGACACCTATACAAGTGGATATAATGGAGCAACTCTAAATGTTGCTAATCAGATATATGGTGGAAATACGACTGAGGAAACAATATGGGATTATTTATATAGTAATGCAGGGTATACAATACAGCAGTTTGCAAATGGGACAGGAGTAACTAATACCGCAGGAAGTGTAGTAATGCCCAAAGATTATTTTATAAACTTGAATTATTTACTTCAAGATTCGTTTATCGGAGAAATATATAGAGACTATCACTATACACCGATGAACTTAGGAATACCATACCTAGAGCCTAACACAATAACAGGAATGTCTAAATGGATGGTAACAGAGCTAATGAGTGAGGGTAAGCATATAGCAAACTTAGATAGTGGAGCAACAAGTGGATTGTTAGACGGAACAAATGGAACAAAGCAGACAATAACAAATCTACACAGAGATAATAAAGGTGTGTATATCTTATGGAAAGGTTTTCGAATTTACATAGACGAGTTAGAGGTACAGGTAAATTATAAACTGTTAGATATGAACTCAGAAGAAGATATGAAAGTTTATTCAGATACTTTACACATAAGTGCAGGAGAGGTATTTAGTGACAATGCTTTAACAAATACAGATACAGAGATACAAGACTCTATAGATAATGAAAGGTATGCAATGGTAGCATATTTGACATATAAAGTACCTATAAGGTATGAAGGAATTACACCTTGGCGAAGATTTGCTACTTGGATGCTAAGTGGTGCATATGGTGCAGAAAGAGAGGTAAGTGGTGAATATACACCGAACACAGACAGAGTGACTGATGAAGAAATGCTATGGGACGGTGGAAAGCAAGTATCTGGTGCAAGAGGTTATAAAGATGCTAATGCAGAGGGCGAAGCCCTAGCAGGACAAGCGAATAAATACAAGCTAGAAAATTCATTAGGAGAGATGACAGGTGGAGGAGATACAAGTTCTACAAATGGAGAAACAGGTAGGGTAGTATTCTCAATAACAAGATAAGAGATAAGAGATAGAGATAGATATATGTAGAAAGAAACAAAACTCAAAATAAAACTAAAACGATAGATAATAAAATAAAAAGAAAGAGAGCTAAAAGAAAAAAGAAATGTATAAGAGAAATGTAACTAAGCCATTATTTAAGATAATAATTACAACAATGCTGTTTATCTGTTGTAGTATAAGTAATATATTTGCCGAGTCTGCTGTTAAGGAGTCAGCAGCAGGAGTAACGACAACGACAACAACAACAACAACGATAACAACAGAAGAAGCAGAAACAAAAACAACAACTTTACAGCCAACAGAGATAGGATATTCAGAGTTTATATCTTTAATCGAACAAGATAAAGTAGCTGAGTGTAATTTTGCCACAAAGTCTACGACAACGACCCTAGAAATCACATTAAAAGACGGAAAGAAAGTAAGTTGTGGATATTTAGATTATGAAGATGTATATAACAAACTGCTAGAACACAATGTAAAGTTCTATAGAACCGTGGATAATAATAGTAATGGAAAAGGTCTTCTAATGGTCATAATGCAGATTGTTGGAATATTATTTCCCATACTATTGTTACTTGTACTAATACAGAATATGTTACCACATAGAGTAAAGAAAACAGACTGCACAAGTGTAAGTACAAGGTTTAGCGATGTAGCAGGACAAGAGGAAGCAATAGAGAGTGTACAGGAGGTAGTAGACTACTTAAAAGCCCCTAAAAAATATAGAGAAATAGGAGCGAAAAGTCCAAAAGGAGTATTATTAGTCGGACCTCCAGGAACAGGAAAAACATTATTAGCTAAAGCAGTTGCAGGTGAAGCAGGAGTAAATTTCATACAAGTAGCTGGCTCAGACTTTGTAGAGAAGTTTGTGGGTGTGGGAGCTTCAAGAGTAAGGAGTTTATTTAGTGAAGCTAGAAAAAACAGTCCTTGTATAGTATTTATAGACGAAGTAGATAGTGTAGGACAACGCAGAACATCAGACAGTAATTCAGAGAGAGATAGTACATTAACACAGATACTGAAGAAAATGGATGGATTTACGGAGAGTTCTAGCATAGTTGTAATAGCAGCAACAAATAGACCAGAGGAATTAGACCCAGCATTTACACGCCCAGGGCGATTTGACAGAAAAGTAGTTATGCAATTACCTAATGTACAAGGTAGAGAAGATATACTTAAAGTTCATTTAAAGGGAATTAAATGTAAAGAAGGTTTAAATGTACATCATTTAGCTGTAATAAGTGCTGGTTTATCAGGAGCAGATTTACAGAGCATTGTCAATGAAGCTACTTTTATTGCATTAAAGAGAGGAAATAACGAAGTAGATGAGAGTGATTTATATTCTGCTTTTGAGGTAAGGCTTACAGGTAAGGAAGTACAGAGTATAGCATTAAGTGAAGAAGAAAGGAGAATGATAGCATATCACGAGGTAGGACACGCATTTACACAATATAAGTTATCAGGAAAAAATACGCTATCAAAAATAAGTATAGTACCGAGAACAAATGGTGCATTAGGTTATATTTTGCATACACCTACAGAAGAACAACAGCACTTACAAACAGCAGAGGACTTAGAAAATCAAATAAGTGTATCGTTAGCAGGAATGTGTGCTGAGAAACTATTTATAGGGACAACGACAACAGGAGTATCAAATGATTTAGAGCAAGCCACAGCAATAGCTAAGAGATATGTGCTTACATATGGTATGTCCGATACAATATATAGTGGAATGACACCAAGCAATTACTTAGGGAGTAGTAATTATACTTGTAGTGCTAACTGGTTATATAATTCCGAACAGAAGGTAGAGGAGCTACTAAAGAAACTAAAAAAAAGCACAGAAGAAATGTTGATTGATAATAAGAGTTTATTGGAAGAATTAGCACAGCAGTTGTTGTTAAAAGAGACAATGACAGGAAATGAGTTTGCAGAATTAGTTGGTAAATTAGAATAAAAGAAAAATAGATAGGTAAAACAAACAAAATAGAATATAAACAGATTTTTGGAGGAAAAAAAATAAAGATGAAGCACATTAAAGATGAAGTATGTGAATATTTAGATATTGTAAATGGGGTATGTGAATGTAGTAAAACCTTTGAGGAACAGAAGGAAAAAGGAAAATACCAATATTGTCAAGGGACACAAAAAGATAGAAGTCTTTGTGGAAATGTGTTTTAAGGACAACGGAACAAGAATGGAGAAATTAGATTGATTAGATAGATAGATAGAACGAAACCAATTAATCAAGTGAGTGAATGAATGAATTAATGAATGAATGAATATATGAATAAATAAGGTAAGGTGAATAGAAAATATATGCTTGAAAAGGTAAAACAAGTAATTAAAAGGTATTTCAGACCACCACAGAGCATAGAGGAGCAGATAGAGGCTAATAGAATACCCGTAGACTCTGGGGATATTAGTTTAGTTATCTTAACAGAGAGTCCGAACAGATTATTAACGGAATATTTTGCCCAGCAAGGAATATATGCAGAGAAAGTTTATTATAACATAGATGATGTAAATGTTTATATGCTTACACATAAACAAGCTGTAAGGCTAGTTATCATAGAACAAGGAATGGGCGAGCTATATACAGGAAAAGCACGAAAAGACATACAAGAATTACTAAGTGTATGTGATGGTGTATTCAAGAAAGTGTTATTTTTCTACACTAAGCAATATATGAAATATGATAATAGAAGTTATGATACTGATATGATTAGGTGGGTAGAGTTTGATGGCTTCCCACAGACAGTAAAGGAGATAAAGAGAACAGGAGAAACATATAAGGTAAGTGATACACAGTATGAAAAATATTCTCCTATGTTAGATTATACAAAACTAAAGTTACCAGAGTTACCAAGTATGGAACAGAAGATAACAATTAGGAGTAGGGTATCAGAATTAATATCTATTATACGAGAGGATAGTCGAGCAAAATCAGGCGAAAGTATAGAATACATAAACTAAATTAAACAAAACTGAAACAGAAAAAGTTTTTTAAGACAGGATAAAAATTCCTGTCTTTTTTAGTTGAAAATATGTAAAAGAGGGGGACATTTAATGCTTATAGGGTAGAGAAAAGAACTAAGAATACAGACAATATATATTTTATGAATTTATTTTAGTATGTTTATTGGTATTTATTTATGTATTGTAGAAGTTTAAGTAAATGATTGATTAGTTTTATAGATAAAGAGAGTCAATATAAAATAGATTTAAGCGAGGGTTTGAATTTGGAATATATATTCAAAGTAGGGAATAAAGTAATGCTCTACCTACCCCAAGTAAAGTGTCAGAGAGCTTTGACATATAAAGAAGTAGAGAAGTTAATGGAGCAGGCAGAGTATAGAGCGACACTTATAGTGGAGCATACAGAAGAAATAGAAAAAGGGATAGCAAAGAAGCTGTTTAGCAAGTTAAGGGAAAAAGCTGTCCCTATATATGTTTATACAGAGAAGATAGCAAAAGAGGAGTTAGAAGGCTTAGTAGAAATGTGTGACATTTGTACTTCAGATAAAGCAGAGATAGAGAAATTAGTTTATCAGAGTACAGATACGGAGCATAGTGCTGTCAAAGGAATTGAAAGAGAGGACAATTTAGGTTTAGGTTTAGGTTTAGACTTAGATTTGGACATAGATTTAGTTTCAGGTTCAGTTTCAGGTTCAGGTTCAACAACGGAAACAGGAACAGAGACAGGGACAGTGACAGGGATAGACACAGAAACAGCCTTATTAGAGCATATTTCTAGTACAAATATAGATATAAACACAGAAGTTAAAACAGAAGCCGAAGTAGAAGCAGATGTCAAAACTAAAGAAGTAGAAGTCGAAGTAGAAGTCGAAAATGAGAAAGACAATAGGGTATTAGGGAAATACGAAAAAGATAGTTTATCAGAAAAGAACCTAAATAAAGAAGATGCTGAAGAAAATGAAGATATTTGTGTTAGTGTAGACACCGATAATAAAACTACTACTACTACTACCAACAACAACAATAATAATAATAATACAGAAATAGAATTAGAGTTTAAGCGATTAAACGCAGAGATAGATAGTTTACATCAGCAGTTAGATAGAGCAAGAGTAAGTGAAAAAGACTTAAGTGAGAAGATAAAAGAATATGAAGAATATAAAAAGAGAAGTGAAAGTGAAAGTGAAAGTGAAAGAGGAAGTATAAAAGAGGAAGAAGCGAAAGAAGAAGAAGAAAAACAACAGAAAGAGCAACAAATACAGATACAGATACAGTTACAGCAACAAATACAGCGAAAAGAAAAAGAAGTAGCGAGTTTAAAGTTTGAGTTAGAGAGAATAGGAAAGCAACTTAGTGATAGTGATGCAAAAGTAAGTGGTTTAGAAACCAAAATATCTCTTGTAACAGAGGACAATAGGGATTTAGAGGAGCGTTTAACAGAAGAAACAACTGCAAGGAAAAAAGCAGTTGCACAGTTAGATATATTCCAAGAAAACAGAGTAGAGCTAAAAACAAAGTTAGATAGAGCGAATAAAGAGATAGATAGTTTAAGGGATAGTTTAAACGAGTTAAATAATAAAATAGAGAAGATAGAGAGTGAGAAAAAAGGGTTAGAAGAAAGATATGAAAAAGAGAAAGATAGAGTAAAAAAATCGAGTGAAGAAATTAAAGAGTTACGAGTAAGTTTAACTGAAGCGAAAAACATAGGAGAAAGAAATGTAAGGGAGGCAGTCAAGGAGTTAGAGGATAGGAATAAATATTTAGAGGAAAGAGAGAGCCGATATACAGATTTAGAGAATGAGAATATTCAGTTAAAGGAAAGTAAAGCGAAGATACAGGACGAATATGAAAGTATTTCAGTTTATAAGGTAGAACAAGAAGCGAGTTTAAATGAAGCAAAAAAAGAGCTAGAGCTTGCAAAAAAGGAAATAGATAGTTTAGCTAGTGAAAAAGAAGTAATAGAAACTCAGAAGAAAGAGGCTGAGGAAAGGGTATCACAGTTAGAGATAAAGTTACAAGAACAGTTAGACGATATAAGAGCTGTAGCAAATGCAAAGACAAGCATAAGTAAGATACAGAACGAAAACACGAAATTAAAAGAGAGTGTAGCATATTATAAGCAACTAGCAGGACAAGCAGGGAATATGGTATGTAAATACACAGGACAAGCTAAGATAATAGCAGTAATAGGGACAGGTAGTTATGGAGTAAGTAACATAACAGCAAGTATAGCCAAGTCTTTAACATTAGGGAATGTGTTAGTAATGGATTTTGACTTAGACAGTCCAAAGTTAGATAAATATATGCAGAAGAACCCTATATTGGAATTAGACTTACAAGAACCAATGCAACGCACAAGTCTAGGGTATTACTTAGCAAAGGGAGTAGATAGTACAAACACCAGTATATTAGAGGATATAGTACAGAATGTAGAGACGAGACAGGTAAAGAGGTTAGATTACTTTAGTGGTTTATATGCACCTGAGCTACTTCCAAAGTTAATAACAAGTGATATAGGAGGGTTATTAACAGCATATGCAACTAAATATGACTACATAATCATAGATTTAGGAAAATTAGGGATGAGTAACAGTTTAACAGATATTGTGGTAACAAGTATACTTAGAGCAAGCACAGTACCTTTGGTAGTCACACAAAATGAAGTAAGTGATGTGAGGGGAATGTGCTTAAAACTAGCACACTATGGATTTGCACTAGATAGTGTTTATTGGGTATTAAACAGAAGTAAAACAAATGTAGTAAATCCAAATGTGAGTAAGTTAATAAAGAAAGCGAAGAAAGATGTAATCACGCTAGATATAGGGGTAACAGGGAATAAGACACTAGATAGAGTACCAGTACCAAATGGACAATTAGGTAAAATACTAGATAATATAGCAGAATGGAAGTGACAGAAAAAGCCAATGGAAATATATGGAGAAATTGCAGAGGGATATAGGAAGTTTAAAGAGGGCTTAAATAGAGATAGTTTATTACAGGTGTTTAGTAGTGCAGAAATAGAGTATATAAACGCATATAAGAGTTTGTATAAGACGGTAATAAACAATGAGCTAGAGTTACAGGGTATAGAATACAGACCGAAGAAATTAGGTTTTGTAAGTAAAGCTACAGGTAGAGTAGCCAATATACAGTTTAGTTTAATAGAAAACGGAAATCCCGTATACATAACACTAAGAGATGCCGAAGATAGGTATGACAAAGAAGTATACACATTATTAAAGAAGATAGAAACGGTGTATATAGAGGATTTAAAATGGCTTGCATATACAAAAACAGATGGAAAGCCAGAATGGTTTAAGAATAGGTATTCAAATTTAGACTTGTTGCTAGAAGTATTTGAGAAGTATCTAAGAAAGCAACAAGTGGAGGTATTAAGGAAGTATATAGAGTTACGAGATACAATAGGTTTACCTTTATCTAGTCCATCATATTTAGGAATGGATAAGTTATATAGATATTATAGAGTAGATTATATGTTAGGAGTCTACAATAAATGTAGGGAGTCAAAGGAATATGCTAGTTTACTAGATAAAGTAAAGGAATATAGAGATATATTTTTAACAGCCGTATGCTTAGATACTATAGTATCAAGTGGAGGAGAAGGAAGTCCAAGTTTAAAAGATAAAGATGAAGATAAAGATAAAGATAATGAAAAAATAGTTTTAGGTAGTGTAGACTTACTTAAACAAGCACATAAATTTTTTAAACAGTTTGAATATAGAAGGCATTTTAAAGATATATATAAAAGTACAAAGCCAGAGTACGAGATTATACATTGGATGCTAACAGGAAAGACAGAGGAAAAGAAGAATATACTTGATTTTGAAGACACTATTGTATATGAAGGTTTAACACAGGAGTCTTTAGATTGTTTAACAGAGCTAATGTCAATTTTTGAGCAAGAAGACTTCCAAAAAGGTTTTGAAAAGGATATAGAGTTTTGGGAGAGAGAAAAGGAAAAAGAGAGAGAAAATCAGGGAGTGGCAGTTCAAAAAGAAGGCACAGATGGAGTAGTTATAAAGAATAGTGCCGAGATAATGAAATTAATATCCAAATTAGAGAATATAACACCTGCGAATGAGTTTATGGAGCGAGCCAAGGATATTGCTAAAAAGGGTAAAACAAGGGTATTGACAATAGCACAGATACAGTATTTAAAGAAAGCAGTAGAGGGTTTAGGCAACGAAGGAATATTAGCTGAAGTAGATTATGTTTATGGGAATAAGGATAAATTAGCAACATTATTGTCAAGTCGAAAATATTTATTCCATTCTAAGATTATAGAAACCGTACACAGTACACGCAGAGTATCACAGAAGCAGAGTAAGTTTGTGCATGAAGTTTATGAAGCGAGTGTTAAAGAATTAAATAGTAATAGTAATAGTAATAATAATAGAGCTAAGTTTAGGGGTGTAAATATGGAACAACAGGACAATGACAATGACAATAAAAATGAAAGTGAAATTACAGCAATAGAGCAATTAGATAATTTATTCTAAGCTAAGAGAATAAGAGAATAATAGCAAATAAGCGAAAATAGCTGAATAAGTAATATAAATAGATAGATAGATAGCTGTAATAGTAATAATATAAGTAAGCAAGATGATGGAGGAAAGAAAGAATATGCAGAAGAATAAGATAACAGTAACAACAAGAGCTAAGGGAGAAGCGATTTTAAGATACTTAGCAGAGAATGAGATGTATAAGGTACAGGGAGAGAGCAAAGGTAAAACAGGAGCAGAAACACTATACATAAATGGATTAGACTATAGGTTTACTTGCAATCCCACACAGATACTTACAAGTAGAAAAGTGGAGACAATAAAGAGGTTTACAGAGAAGCAGTTTGAGGAATTAAAGAAGAATTTATTAGATTATATGGTAGCAGAGGAATACACAGTAGAGGAGCAGAAAAGAGCTGTAGTAAAGTTAATGCAGTTACAGGATAATTGGATTGTGCTACCATTTACAAATAAAGATTTATATAGAAATCTTCGAATAGAATTAAAGTCAAGATTAGGTTCATTAGTAGGCTACAAAGTAAAGGTAGTAAACAAGCAAATACTTTGTACAGTATTGATAAGTTACGGGACAAATGTAAATATTCCAGACTTACAGTACCCAGCAGAAGCATATGGAGAGAAGTTCAAGATAAGTGGTGTAAGTTTAAGGCTTACACCAAGGGGCGAAATTTTACCTGTACAGTTCAGAGTAGCAGATACAGAATATGTATTAGATAATGTTTATCTGTATAGGAAAGTTAATGGAATTGCAAGACCGTTTTTAAATACGGTTACAGATGAGGTAACTAATTTAGCTAGTATGGAGGTAGCAACTGTATGTAGAACACTAGAAAAATATCAGAAGTCAATTTTACCTTTACCGTTATATAAGACCCTTTAAGCTAAATCAAAGGGGTCTATAGATAGATAGATAAGATAAATTAGGAATAAATAACAGTAAAGAGTAAAGGTGGTAAAGGAAAAAAGTGTACCATATAGATAGTTTAAAGGACAAGCCTGATATAGGATACCTGTACAGGTGTATAAACGAGAGTGCAAAGGCAGGTATTAGGATAGGAAGTGTTTATACAGAGGAAGAAACTTTACAATTAAAAAATAGCTTACAACAAAAGTTAGAAAGATTCAAAGAAGATTATGGTATAAATGCAAGAAGTAATAAAGAACTAGAGAAATGGTTTAGGGCTAATATGCACCCCGACTATATAATATGCTTCAAAGACAGATTTAAGTTAGGTAAAACGGAAGTAAGTAGGTTAGCTGAAAAAGGGCATCAGATAGCAAATGACATACAAGAAATACGCTCTTTATGTTCCTTAGTTTATAAAGGAAAGGAAAAGGGGTTGGTTTACCCCAAAATTAGTATATCAGCTACAAATAGGATATATTATAAAAATCCAAACATACATCAGCTACCAAATGAAAGCATATTACCCTTAAATAGTAATAAGGAATATACGGTATGTGTAGATATACATAATCAAGAACCATTAATCTATGCAGAGGTTATGGGTGCAAAAGCATTACACGATTTATTAGCACAACCAAACACAGATTTTTATACAGAATTAAGCAAAGCAATATTAGGAGAAGGCGAGGGAGAAAGAGGAGAAGGTGAAGAAAAAGAAGAAGAAGAACCCCTAGTAACAGTAGTAGAAAGAAAGGCTTTTAAAGGTTTATGGATTATGTTACTTTATGGAGCTACATTGAATAGCCTAATGGACTGTGGTTGTGGATTAGAAGATGAAGTGGTAGATAGGGTATATAGATACTTTAATTCAATACCAGAGATAAAGAGATATAAGAATTACGCCTATATAGCATCCAAAAGAATAGTTCCACAAGAGACCTTCTTTGGGACAAGGTTAGAAGAAGATGGTAGAAGAACTACCAACAGGTGCATAAATAAACCAATTCAAGGAACAGCCTCCGATATAATGTCTATTATGCTAAAACACGCAAATAATGAGTTTAATAAAAGAGGCTTATCAGATAAAATCCATTTCTATTACTATAGGTTCGATGAGTTTTGCTTTAGAGTGTCAAAAGAAATACCAGTAGAGGAAGCCAAGGTTCTCTTACAAGATATATTAGAACACCAAGTCGATAACTGGGCTCCGTTTAAAGTAGAAATTAAGGTATATAATACATAAAGAATTGAAAAATAAATAATATATAGTTATTCAAGTATCAAGCTGATATGCTTGTTTACTACATTAAAAGAAAAAGTTTCCTTACATATGAGTTAAATATTGCTCCTACAAGGATTTGGGGGACATATAAAAGGTTAATAGTGTAAATCAAAGAAGCCTGATAAACAATTAAATAAAAAAATAATAGCTAAAGAGTTTATTAGCTAAAAAAACAAAATCAAACCAATAAAATAACAAACCAGACAATTAAGTAAGTAAGAAAGAAAGAAGAAAACAAAAAATAACATAAAATAAATCAAAATAATTTAATAAAATAAATAAAATGAGATAGAATTATGTTGTGGGAAAGAAATAATATTTTTAGCTTAACTTTTAACTTAGGTTTTCTTTCTTGCGTGCTTATGGTTTGTGTAAAGAAGTATAAAGAAGTTAGTTAGCTAGTTAGCTAGTTAGTTAGTTAGTAATTAATTAATTAAGTTTATTCGGGAAGAAAAAGAGATACGAAAAAGAAAAAAATAATTAATTAAGTAAGTAAGCTGTAAGACAGCAAAGTAAGGAGACAAGAAATTATGACAAAGACAGATTTAGTAAAGGCAGTAGCAACAAAGGCAGAAGTATCACAGAAGGTAGCAAAGGAAGTAATTGATGCGTTTGCAGATGTAGTTACTGATTCAGTAGTAGCAGGCGAAGATGTAGTAATTCAGGGTTTTGTATCATTCAAGGTAAAGACACTTAAGGCTAAGGATGGTGTAGTTCCAGGTACAGACAAGGAATATCACGCAGACGAAAGAAAGACAGTAAAGGCTTATGTTGCAAAGAACATTAAGGATGCAGTAAGAGAATAAATAAATTTAGTTAGTTAGTTAGTAAATCATTAATTAATAGCAATATTGATAAAGAAAGATAACTAAGAAGAAAAAAAGATTAACTGCAAGGTTTATTTGATATTTAGGAGGCTATGTGAATATTAGCCTCCTTTTTCTATCTATCTATCTATCTATATTTATATAATAAAGAAATAAAGTAAATAAGTAAGTAAGTAAGTAAGGACAATAAAAAATGAACTAGATAAAATAGAAACTTAACTGCAAGGTTAAAAGAATATAAGAAAGTAGGTTATAGGAAATAAAAGTTAGTTGATTAGAGGAAGAAAGATAGGAAGTAAGCATATAAGTAACTTCGAGGATTGTATTATGTTTATATAGGGATAAAAGACAGTAACTGGTATTAGGTGAGAAAACGGGTAAAGGACATATAAAGGATAATATATAAGCACAATAGAGTTGTTGAAGTAAACAAGAAAAAGACATAGATAGTAAGCAATTAAGTAAATAAATAAATATGGGTGGTGAATAGAAGAAAATGTTTAAGTATATAGGGAATAACAATAATGAAAAGTTAAAGAAGAACACAAATTACAATTTAATATTTGTAAATGGCAAGGATAAAGAAAACACAGAAGTAGAGGTAAAGGTATATAGTATTAAGAACCGAAAGAAGCTATTAGCGATACTGCCCTATAATAAAGATGAATGGGTGGAATGGCATATAGCAAGAGTAAGGTTAGGAAATAGCTTTACACTAATAAAAGCAGAAGGAACAAGGGAAGAAGTACAAAGAAAAGTAGAGATGAGGACAATGGCAGAGACTCAGATATTGTACTAAAAAGCCCATTAAACTAGCTAACCAAAGGAAAGAAAGAAAGAAAAAAGAATAAAAAAATAAGTAAATATAAGGATGGTAGTACGCAGTTGGTAAAGATAATAAAGAAAGACGGAACACTAGAAGATTATAACGAACAGAAAATAATTAATGCAGTAGCTAAAGCAGCAAATAGAGGGATGGTAAAACTTACTGAAGCAGACTATTCAGAGATATGTAAAGCAGTATGGGAACTCTTAATGGAGAATGAAGTTTATGAGTCTGATGAAGTAAAGATAGAAGTTTATGATATGCACAATGTAGTAGAGACAGTATTAGACGAGCTACACCCAAAGGTTGCAAAGAGTTATAAAGAATATAGAAATTATAAGAAAGACTTTGTTCATGTGTTAGATAAAGTGTATTTATATGCTCAGCAGATAATGTATTTAGGGGACAAGGGAAATGCGAATACAGACTCAGCATTAGTAGCAACAAAGAGGAGTTTAATCTATAACGCACTAAGTACAGAGTTATATAAGAAATTCTTTTTAACAGTAGACGAGAAGCAAGCAATGAATGACGGGTACATTTACATTCACGACAAAGGAGCAAGAAAAGACACATTTAATTGTTGTCTAGCAGATGTAGGTAATGTAATGAAGGGTGGCTTTGAAATGGGAAATCTTTGGTATAACGAACCAAAGACACTATCAGTTGCCTTTGATGTATTAGGTGATTTGATATTAAATACAGCAAGTCAGCAATATGGTGGATTTACAGTACCTGAAATTGATAAGATTTTAGCTCCATATGCAGAGAAGTCATACGAAAAGTATAGGAAAGAATATCTCAATTTAACAGATGAGTTTATTAAGAGTTTATCTCCAAACCATTTAAGTGATAAAGCAGATAAATATGCTACAGAGAAGGTCAAGAGAGATTTTGAGCAAGGGTTCCAAGGACTTGAAATGAAGTTAAATTCAGTAGGTTCATCGAGAGGAGATTATCCATTTGTAACAGTTACTTTTGGTTTAGCAACAGACAAGTTTGGAAAAATGGCTTCAATCACAATGTTAGATGTGCATAGAGAGGGACAAGGAAAGAAAGGATTTAAGAAGCCAGTATTATTCCCAAAGCTAGTATTTTTATATGATGAGAACTTACACGGAGACGGCAGTCCAGAGTACATTAATGGAGATGTATTTAACGCTGGTATAGCTTGTTCAGCTAGGACAATGTATCCAGATTGGTTAAGTTTAACAGGAGAAGGTTATGTACCGTCTATGTATAAGAAGTATAAAAGAGTAGTCAGCCCAATGGGATGTGTTGATGGAAATGAAGTTATTACATATAAACTTAATGGTAGTTTATTTGTTGAATCATTCCAAAGAATGTGGAATAGACTGTCAGATATATTTGAACCAAAAGTACAGATTAAAGGACAACCACATTTGTATATGGATTTACAGAATGTACAGATTTACGATACAGAAAAAGGATTTGTGAATACAAAAAGAATAGTCAGGAATGTTTCAAATAATTTTGTTGATGTTCATTTATCAAACGGAAGAAGGTTATTATGCACAACAGACCACCCCTTTGAAATTATTAACAAAGGAATTATAAAGGCAGAAAACTTGAAGAATGGTGATAAATTATTAATTAATTCCAGTCAGTACAGCGAGGAGAAAGTTGCATTTAATAAAGATAAGGCTTGGTTATTAGGGTTTATGCTGTGTGCTGGGTGTTATCAGAATAGTCACATTTTTGCTTCTATTGCTATGAGTGGTGAAGATGAGATTGAACATAAATTTCACGAAATATTTTTAAAATACTTTGGGATGGATACAAAGACAGTTATTCAAGAGCGAGGTAAAAGAGGTAAATATAAAGATTTATGTGCTATAGCAGATACAGATACAGATACTAATACTAATACTAATAACAATAACCTACAATTTGCAATTAATTATTTTACAACAAAGTTTGGTGGGATAAATAAAGTAAACAGACATATACCAAACGAGGTATTTTCGTGGGATTATGAGTCAAAAGTTGCCTTTATGGCTGGAATGGTTGATGCAGATGGATATATTAATGAAAATTCTCAAGGTAGAGCAGTTGTTCAAATTGGCTCAACAAACAAAGAATTAGCATTGCAACAAATGGCTTTAGCACAAGCATTAGGAATCCCTGCGAAAATTTACCATAATCATTACACCCAAAAGAACCCTAATGCAATTAGATATAGAGTGGAATTTTATGCTATTGGCGAATTACTTTCATATATCGTATGCAAAAAGAAATGTGAGCATTACAAAGAAAACTGTTCAGAGCAGCAAAAAAATATCAATGCAAATGCAGAGGTTTTAGAAGTAATTCCAGTAAACAAAACTATGTATAGTTATGATGTTATGACAGACAGCGAACATTTTGAGGTTAGTGGAATATATAGTCACAACTGTAGGGCTTTCTTATCTCCTTGGTATGAACGAGGAGGTATGCACCCAGCAGATAAGGATGACAAGCCAATATTTGAGGGAAGATGTAATTTAGGTGTAGTATCATTACATTTACCAATGATTTTAGCCAAGTCAAGACAGGAGTCAAGAGATTTTTATGAGGTATTGGATTACTATTTAGAGTTAATTCGAAATTTACATAAGAGAACATATGAATATTTGGCTGAAATGAAAGCCTCTACTAATCCAGTTATGTTTTGTGAGGGAGGTTTATATGGAGGACACTTAAAGCCTAATGACACAATTAGACCGTTATTAAGACCAATGACAATGAGTTATGGAGTAACAGCACTAAACGAATTACAGGAATTATACAACGGAAAGAGTTTAGTAGAAGATGGTGCTTTTGCATTGGAAGTAATGAGATATATAAATGATAAAGTAGAGAAGTTTAAAGAGGAAGATAACATTTTATATGCTTTATATGGTACACCAGCAGAGACATTATGTTTAGATGGAGAGACTTTAGTACATACAGATAAAGGTTGTTGTGTCAAGTTAAAAGATATAAAGGTTGGAGACAAAGTAAGAAGTTATAATTTAAGAACAGCAAAGGTTGAATATAAAGAGGTACTCAATTCACAAAAGACAGGAATTAATGCAGAGGTCTTAAAGATAAAGTTTGAAAATGGGTCAGAGGTAGTGTGTACAGCTAAGCATAAAATAGCTATGTTGTATATGGAATTACGAGGTTTAGAAGCACACCAGATGATGGAGTTTGTTGAAGCAAGAAATTTAAGGGTAGGAAATAGAGTACCTAGATTGGTAATTGACTCAGAAGATGGAACATCATATAGACAAACAACAACAAAGATTATCAGTATTGAGAAAGTAGACAATAGAGATGTTTATGATATAGAGGTAGCCGATAACCATAATTTCTTTGTTGGAGATGAAACAAATGGTATTTTAGTACATAACTGTGGAACACAGGTAGAGCAGTTCAGAAGTTTATATGGAATTATCAAGAATGTATCAGACAGGACATATGTATCGAATAGTTTCCATTGTCATGTAACAGAAGATATTTCACCAATTGTAAAGCAGGATAAGGAATATAGATTTTGGGATATGTTTAATGGTGGAAAGATACAGTATGTAAGATACCCATTAGGTTATAACATAAATGCAGTAAGAGCTTTAGTGTTAAGAGCTATGAAACTAGGGTTTTATGAGGGTGTAAACTTATCATTAAGTTACTGTGAAGATTGTGGCTATGAACAGGTAGATATGGATAAATGTCCAGAATGTGGTAGTGAGAATATAACAAAAGTTGACAGAATGAACGGTTATTTGTCTTACACAAGGGTCAAAGGAGAAACTAGATACAATAAAGCTAAGAATGACGAAATTAGAGATAGAAAGAGTATGTAGTGAGAGAAAAAGAAAAAAATAAAGTTGAAGTAGAGTTAGAAGTAATAAGTAGAAGAATAATAACAGAACAGAACAAGACAGAACAGAACAACACAACACATAACAGAAGATAAATAAACAAAAGCAGACAAATAAATAAATAAATAGATAGATAAGATAAATAGTTAGGTAAACAGAAGCAGAAATTGATTGATTAGTTAGTTAGTTAGTTAGATATAAATTTAGAAATGGAATAAGAAGAAGAAGAAAAAACAATCAAATAATTCAGAAAACTTCTGTTTATCTGTTGTCTTGCTTTATGAAGATAATGAGACTAAACAAAAAAGGGAAAGAAACAAAAGGAAGTGAGGAAATTTATTATGAAGATTGATACACACTGTCATTTTACAGAGGGAAGCATAGATGCTTTAGTTACATTAGAGGAAGCAATTCAGAGGTTATATCAATTTAATTATGACGGGATGCTAATTACAGACCATAACTCATTAAAGGCGTGGGACAAGCTAAAGAAAGACAAGAATCTAAATAAGTTGTTAGTAGAAACAGGAATTAGGGTATTTAGAGGAGTTGAGTACGATACTTGTAATGCAGGACATATTATAGTTATATTACCAGAAAATGCAAACGACTTTGTATATAACTTCAAGGGAATGAGAATACAAGATTTAATAAAGTTGGTACATAAGCAAGGTGGAATACTCGGACCAGCACACCCAACACACTTTGGAAGATTAGGTATATATAATACAAAGCTAGGTAAAACAGATATTTATAGAAACTTTGATTTTATCGAGGGGTATAACGCAAGTGTAGGTGGAAGAACTGAGCCAGAGATGGAAAAGATAGCAAAACTTTATAATTTACCTTTGCTAGGTGGTTCAGATAGCCACAAGCTGTGTAATGTAGGTAAAGGATATACAGAGTTAAGTGTAGGAAAAGATAAAATATGTACCACACAAGAACTTATTGAATACTTAAAGACAAGACCAAAAACTAAGGTTGGAGGGTATTCGGCTAAGACAGCAATGTATAACAGACACAAAGTATTAGGTAATGCAGCAATGTTTATGTGTATAGCAAGTAATAAATTAAAAGGAAAACTTAACGAAAAGGTATTCAAAGACCATTTACGAGAATAATAGAAAAGTAAATTTAGAAAGAAAAATAAAACAAAAGTAGTATCAGGAGCAGAAAGTGTGAGTTTATCAGGTGGAAAATTAGCTGGTGGAAATCCAACAGAAAAAAGAGTAGAAAATGATTATTATGCAACAGACCCTTTAGCAGTAGAAATGTTATTAGAAAGATATTCATTTGTAGGCAAAAGGTTGTTAGAGCCTTGTGTAGGTAGTGGTAACATAGCAGAGGCTGTATCAAAGTATTATAACAAAGACAAGAAAACAGAAAAACAAATAGACGGAATAGATATAGTAGATAGAGGGTATAAAGGGACAATAGTACAGGATTTTCTTACATATGAGCCTTCCAGTTTATATGATGGTGTAATAACAAACCCACCATATTCACTAGCAAAAGAATTTGTGGAAAAGTCGATGGAGGTCGTGAAAAAAAACGGACAAGTAGCAATGTTTCTGAAAGTTCAATTTTTGGAAAGTGAAAAGAGAGAGGATTTATTTATAAAATACCCACCTAAGTATGTGTATGTATTTCGAAACAGAATGGCAACTTGGAAAAATGGATTGGCTAGAAATCCAGAAACAGGAAGAAAATGGTCAACAACGATGACACACGCTTGGTTTATTTGGGAAAAAGGCAGTAACTCAGAGCCTGTAATTAGGTGGCTAGATAAACTAACCTAGACTAGACTAGCTTAGATTAGATTAGTATACGGTATAGAACAGAACAGAAAACATTTGTTTGGTATAACTTAAACTTAAATAAGTGTAAAAATATAAAAGAAAAATGGAAAGAAAGGAATAAATTAAACATACGAAATGAAAAAATTACAAGAAAAATTAATATTAAGATTAGAAGAAGAATTAAATAATTGGTTAGATACACTACCAAATACAACAGAAGAAGAAAAAGAAAAAGAAGAAACAACAACAACAACAACACCAACAACAACAGCAACGACAACGACAAGAACATTAAGAAGTTATGCTTATGAATACTGCTTTAAAATGGGGATAGTTGAACACTTTTCAGAGAATACGGTTTCAGAGGATTTGGCAAAAATGCTTTTAGCTAAACAGGATATTTTAGACTTCTTGTATATGGAATATTTAGAAGATGACACAGCAAAGATACATAGAGAGATAGATAAGTTTATCAGTAACTTAGGCTTCAAGAATAGGTTAAAGAAAATATATGCTTTCTAAGTTGAAAATATATAATATGTAACTGAGTAAATGTTTGAGAGGCTGTTAGGGTAAGGGACAAGGGTGGAGAAATGCGATAGAGGATAGAGAGGGAGGGGGGGGCATACGATACTTAAGGGGTGTATAAAAAGTTAAAAGAAAAGAAAAAGTA